>ERZ772937.1558-NODE-1558-length-16287-cov-3.367669_pt1 | contig 16287 bp, 10 predicted proteins | sample MGYA00512113_ERZ772937 | MGnify/ENA primary metagenome ERZ772937 (study PRJEB29015, sample SAMEA2737649) | human gut metagenome | biome: human gut; feature: human-associated habitat; material: faeces | place: China | collected 2012 ... | reverse complement strand
TAAATTGTTTCTTTCAGAAATTTATTTATAACTTTGTTTTTCCGTTAAGTCACAGAGGGAAATCCCTTTTTACGTCTTCTCGGTAAATAAAAGATAGGAGAAAATATGGAAGATTTTAGAAAGTATGCTACAAAGCATTTAGGTATGAGTGGTACGGCTCTGGATAGTTATATGAACATCTCCAGTAGCTATATCTCCCCGACAATTATAGAGGAACGACAGCTGAATGTCGCTCAAATGGATGTCTTCTCTCGGTTGATGATGGACCGTATTATTTTCTTGGGCACGCAAGTGGATGATTATACCGCTAACGTGATTCAAGCGCAGTTGTTGTATCTGGATTCCAGTGATCCCGGAAAGGATATCTCTATTTATATCAATTCGCCGGGTGGCTCTGTATATGCGGGCTACGGCATTTACGACACGATGCAGTTTATCTCCAGCGACGTATCTACGATTTGTACGGGTATGGCCGCCTCTATGGCGTCTGTCTTATTGGTGGCGGGAACCAAGGGAAAACGTTTCGGCTTGAAGCACTCCCGTGTAATGATCCATCAACCGCTTGGCGGCGTACAAGGACAGGCTTCAGACATCGAGATTACCGCTCGCGAGATCTTGAAGGTTAAGAAAGAACTGTACACCATAATCTCGGATCATTCAGGTAGACCCTATGAGGAGATCGAGCGCGATGGCGACCGTGATTTCTGGATGACCGCGGAGGAAGCGAAAAAGTATGGCATGATCGACGATGTTTTAACACGTAAATAACAAAAACAACAATAAGAAACTATGGCCAAAACAACAGGCGATACATGTACGTTTTGCGGCAGGAGTAGCCGTGATGTTAATTTGCTTATCAATGGGATCTCTGGTTGTATTTGCGATGATTGTGCCCGGCAGGCGTATGAGATCGTAAAGGAGCAGACAGGAGGTAAGAAAACTTCTTTTGGTTTGAAGCAGAAAGATCTGCCTAAACCGGAAGATATCAAGACTTTCTTGGATCAGTACGTGATCGGGCAGGATGACGCGAAGCGTTATCTGTCGGTATCGGTGTACAACCATTACAAGCGTTTACTTCAAAAGGTTACCGCCGATGATGTAGAGATTGAGAAATCTAATATTATCATGGTGGGCGCTACCGGTACGGGCAAGACTTTGTTAGCCCGTACGATCGCTAAGTTATTGCATGTCCCGTTCGCTATCGTGGACGCTACGGTACTTACCGAGGCAGGTTACGTGGGGGAGGATATCGAGAGTATCTTGACCCGGCTATTGCAAGCGGCGGATTATGATGTGGAGGCGGCCCAACGGGGTATCGTCTTCATCGATGAGATCGATAAGATCGCACGTAAGAGCGATAATCCGTCTATCACTCGGGATGTCAGCGGTGAGGGTGTACAGCAAGGTTTGCTGAAACTTCTAGAAGGATCGATCGTGAATGTGCCTCCTCAGGGGGGACGTAAGCATCCGGAGCAAAAGATGATTGCGGTGGATACGAAGAATATCCTGTTCGTTTGCGGTGGTGCTTTCGATGGAATCGAAAAGAAGATCGCTCAACGCTTAAATACCCGTGTGGTCGGTTATTCGGCTAGTTTGGATACGGCTACCGTAGACCGGAATAATTTACTGAAATACATCACCCCGACTGATTTGAAGTCGTTTGGCTTGATCCCGGAGATTATCGGTCGTTTACCTATCCTCACGTATCTGAATCCGCTGGATCGTGATACGCTTCGTAACATCTTGACCGAGCCGAAGAACTCCATTATCAAGCAATACGTCAAATTGTTCGAGATGGATGGCATTAAGCTGACGTTCGATGAGAAAGTCTATGAGTTTATCGTGGATAAGGCGCTTGAGTTTAAGCTGGGTGCCCGTGGGTTACGTTCAATCGTAGAAGCCGTGATGATGGACGCTATGTACAGTATGCCATCTCAAAAAGTAAAGGAACTCCATGTAACGTTGGAGTATGCGAAAGAGAAATTTGAAAAATCGGACGTGAACCGTTTACAGGTCGCGTAAACGTAGGCGGTTTACTATAAATAATACGAAGTATGGCAAAGAAGGATCATTTAACAGAAGAGCTAAATCGGCACTTTGGCTTCGGTACCTTTAAGGGGAACCAGAAGGCTATTATTGAGAACGTGCTGGCCGGGAAGGATACTTTTGTATTAATGCCGACGGGGGGAGGTAAATCTCTTTGTTATCAATTACCATCCATACTAATGGAAGGAACCGCGATCGTGATATCTCCGTTGATCGCTTTGATGAAGAATCAGGTGGACGCGATGCGGAATTTCAGTGAGGAAGATGGGGTCGCCCATTTTATCAATTCCTCTTTGAATAAGTCGGCTATCGACCAGGTGAAATCGGATATATTATCAGGACGTACCAAGTTGCTGTATGTAGCACCGGAGTCCTTGACCAAGGAAGAGAACGTGGATTTTCTGCGTCAGGTAAAGATCTCTTTCTATGCGGTGGACGAGGCGCATTGTATCTCGGAATGGGGACATGATTTCCGTCCGGAATATCGAAGAATCCGTCCGATTATCAATGAGATCGGTAAACGTCCGTTAATCGCTCTGACCGCTACCGCTACACCTAAGGTGCAGCACGATATCCAGAAGAATCTGGGTATGATAGACGCTACAGTCTTTAAATCATCCTTCAACCGCTCTAATTTGTATTATGAGGTTCGTCCGAAAGGAACGAATATAGACCGCGAGATCATTAAGTATATTAAAGCCAACGAGGGTAAATCGGGTATCGTATATTGTTTGAGCCGTAAAAAGGTGGAGGAATTTGCCGACATCTTGAAAGCCAACGGGATAAAGGCGTTGCCTTACCATGCGGGAATGGATTCGCAAGTACGTTCCGCCAATCAGGATGCCTTCCTGATGGAACAGGCGGATGTGATCGTGGCTACGATCGCTTTCGGTATGGGTATCGACAAGCCGGATGTCCGTTATGTGATTCATTACGATATCCCGAAGAGCCTAGAAGGTTATTACCAGGAAACCGGTCGTGCCGGTAGGGATGGCGGAGAAGGCCAATGTATCGCTTTCTATGCTTATAAGGACTTGCAAAAATTGGAGAAATTCATGCAAGGAAAGCCCGTGGCCGAACAGGAAATCGGCAAACAGTTGCTTTTAGAGACTGCAGCCTATGCCGAGACTTCCGTCTGCCGGAGAAAAGTGCTATTGCATTATTTCGGTGAGGAATACCTGGAAGATAATTGTGGTAATTGTGATAATTGTTTGAACCCAAAGAAGCAGGTGGAAGCGAAGGAATTGTTAAGCGCGGTACTGGAGGTTATCAGTACGTTGAAAGAAAAGTTTAAGGCAGATTATATCGTAAATATTTTGGTAGGTAACGAAACCTCCGAAATCCAAAATTACAAGCACAATGAATTAGAGGTCTTCGGTTCCGGACAGGACGAGGATGATAAAACTTGGAACGCCGTTATTCGTCAGGCTTTAATCGCTGGCTATTTAGCGAAGGATATTGAGAATTATGGTTTGCTGAAAATCACGGAAAAAGGTAAGGAGTTCATGAAGAAGCCGGTATCGTTCAAGATTACCGAGGACAATGAATTCGAGGAAGAGGAAGAGGAAGTTCCGGTTCGTGGGGGCGCCTCTTGTGCGGTAGACCCGGTTCTTTATTCCATGATGAAGGATTTGCGTAAGAAATTATCCAAGCGGTTGGAAGTTCCGCCTTTCGTGATTTTCCAAGATCCCTCTTTGGAGGCTATGGCTACTACTTATCCGATCACGTTGGACGAGTTGCAGAATATCCCGGGAGTGGGCGCTGGTAAGGCGAAACGTTATGGCAAGGAGTTCATTGAGTTGATCAAGAAACATGTAGAGGAGAACGAGATTGAGCGTCCGGAGGATTTGCGCGTACGTACGGTCGCTAATAAGTCCAAGTTGAAGGTCTCAATCATTCAGCGGATCGACCGTAAGGTGGCGCTGGACGAGATCGCGTTGACTAACGGACTTGAGTTCACCGAGCTTTTGGATGAGATCGAGGCGATCGTATATTCCGGTACACGTATCAATATCGATTATTTCTTGAATGATGTGATGGATGAGGATCATATCGAGGATATTTACGAGTATTTCAAGGATTCGGAGACCGACGGTCTGGAAGACGCCATTGAGGAATTAGGCGGTGACTATACGGAAGAGGAGATTCGCTTGGTCCGTATCAAGTTCTTGTCTGAAATGGCAAACTAATGGGAGGGTGGCCCGGTTCCACTCTAAAGAAAAAACAAATAAAGAAGCTTATTGTTCCTTCCGAAAGAGATTTATTTTTCCTTCGGAAGGAATTTTGTTTTCGTTCGGATGAAAGTTTATTTTCTTCCGAATCGAATTTTTAATTTCTCCCGTATCGATTTATTGCGTGAAAAGTCGTATATTTGCGCGCAATAATTTTTAAAGCATAAGTTCTATGTCATTTATTGCAGACAGGGTAGTTATGGATGGGTTAACGTTTGACGATGTATTGTTAATCCCAGCTTATTCGGAAGTTCTTCCTCGTAATGTCGATCTCACGACAAAGTTTTCACGTAATATCACATTGAATATACCGATGGTGTCGGCCGCTATGGATACGGTTACCGAGGCCAAGTTGGCTATCGCTATCGCCCGTGAGGGAGGTATTGGTGTGATTCATAAAAACATGACGATCGCCGAGCAGGCAAAGCAGGTCCAGACCGTTAAACGTGCGGAGAATGGAATGATCTATGATCCGGTGACTATCACGAAGGGCAAGCGTGTGGCGGATGCCTTGGCAATGATGGCTGAATATAAGATTGGCGGTATTCCCGTGGTGGATGAAGGCGGGTATTTGGTAGGTATCGTGACAAACCGTGACTTGCGTTTCGAGAAGGACATGAACCGTTCTATCGACGAGGTGATGACGAAAGAGAATTTGGTCGTAACCGGACAATCTACGGATATGGAGGCCGCCGCTCAGATCCTTCAGGAACATAAGATCGAGAAGTTACCGGTGGTCGATAGCCATAATAAGTTGATCGGCTTGGTTACCTATAAAGATATAACGAAAGCGAAAGATAAACCGAAGGCTTGCAAGGATTCGAAAGGTCGTTTGCGTGTAGCTGCCGGTGTAGGCGTTACGTTCAATACCTTCGAGCGTGTAGCCGCTTTGGTGGATGCCGGGGTGGATGCTTTGGTGATCGACACGGCACATGGTCACTCAAAAGGTGTGGTGGATGTCTTGAAACAGATTAAGGCGCAATATCCGCATATTGATTGTGTGGTCGGTAATATCGCTACGGGCGAGGCTGCTAAATATTTAGTGGAAGCCGGGGCGGACGCCGTGAAGGTAGGTATCGGTCCGGGTTCGATTTGTACAACTCGTGTGATCGCAGGTGTGGGTGTTCCCCAGTTGTCGGCTATTTACGATGTGGCGAAGGCGTTGGAAGGAACTGGTGTGCCTTTGATCGCCGACGGTGGCTTGCGTTACTCCGGTGATATCGTGAAGGCGATCGCCGCTGGTGGATCTTCCGTGATGATGGGATCTCTGTTGGCGGGTGTAGAGGAGTCGCCGGGCGATACGATTATCTTCAATGGCCGAAAGTTTAAGTCTTACCGTGGAATGGGGTCGTTGGAAGCTATGCAAAAGGGGTCCAAGGATCGGTATTTCCAAGATGTGGAGGACGACGTGAAGAAGCTGGTTCCGGAGGGAATCGCTGCCCGTGTTCCGTTTAAGGGTTCTTTGTATGAGGTCATTTACCAAATGGTAGGTGGTTTACGTGCGGGAATGGGTTATTGCGGGGCTCATAATATCGAGGAGTTGCATAAAGCTCGTTTTACTCGAATCACCAACGCAGGTGTGCAAGAGAGCCATCCGCATGACGTAGCGATCACGCAAGAGGCTCCGAATTATAGCCGCGGTGAATAGTAATACAAGTTTTACGTTTTATAAAAAACACTAATTTAATGGGATAGCATACTTTTCTTGTCGGCTCTCCGTTAGATTAGTGTTATTTTTGTAATGTATATTCGTGCTATGGTAAAAGAATTTTTGATGAAAAAGTTACTTATTTCATTAGGGGTATTCGCTTGTGTGACAGTTAACGCTCAAACCGCATCCGATTCGGTCGTTATGACGGTCGCTGGAAAACAAGTGCCTTTATCTGAATTTATTTTTATCGCGGAGAAGAATGGAGAGGTGGATTTATCGAATACAAAGTCCGTCAAAAACTATGTCGAGCTATTTAAAAATTTTAAGCTAAAAGTAGCGGAGGCGGAATCTTTAGGGATCGACCAGACATCCTCATTCAAAAGTGAGCTGGATGGATACCGGGCTCAGTTGATCGATAGCTATATGTCGGATAAGGAGGGTGAGAAAGCGGCTGCCCGTGCGGTATATGACCGTGGGGATCACTCGGTAGAGTTGACCCACATCTTATTCCGTTTGCCGGAGAAGACGGTCTCCAAAGATACGGTAGCTGTATATCAAGAAGCCATGCGAGTATACGAACGTCTCCAGAAAGGAGAGGATATGGAAACAGTCGGAAAAGCTTTGGCCGAGAAGGATAAGGAGCATGTCGCTTGCGAATATGTACGTTGCTTGCTCCCGATGCAATCCCTAAAAGTGTTTGAGGATGCCGCCTATTCCTTGCCGATTGGCGTGGTGTCTGAACCGGTTCGCACGAAATTAGGATTTCATTTGATAAAAGTCCATAGTCGTAAACCCAATCCGGGGCGGGTACATGTCGCTCATATCTTGATCGCCTTCCCGAAAGATTCCGCTATTCAGGACTCATCGGCTTTTCTGGCAAAAGCGCAAGCTATCTATAAGCAAGTACAAGAGGGAGCTGATTTTGGCGAGTTAGCGAAAGAATATTCTGGGGATGCTGCTTCCGCTAAGAAAGAGGGAGTATTACCTTGGTTTGGGGTAGGCGAGATGGTCCAGCCTTTTGAGCAAGCCGCTTTTGCGTTGAGCAAGCCGGGTGATTTATCCGAGGTGGTGGAAACTCGTTTTGGTTACCATATCATTAAGTTGATCGATAAGAAGGGACGCCCTTCGTTTGAGGAAGAGGAAAAAGCTTTGTCGAGACGTATGGGGCAGGGTGAACGTAACTTCGAGTTATATAAAGCTTTCGACGATCGTATGAAAAAAGAATACGGATACGTTTTCTATCCGGAAGCCTATGCGGAGCTGCAAGCGTTATGTAATGATTGTTTCCCCACGGACGAGGCGTTTTATGAGAAAGCGAAGGATATGAACAAGACGCTTATGCAATTGGATGGAAAGGATTTCCCGCAAGCGGAGTTCGCTTATTATATCCAACGTTGTCCGTTCTCGACAAAAACGTATGCGGGTGATTTTATGCAAGAGATCTATGATTTGTTTATCCGCGATATCGTAACGACCGCCGAGCGTAAGAATCTGGAGACAAAACATCCGGAGATCCCTCATTTGATGCAGGAGTACCGGGATGGGATTCTGTTGTTTGAGGTCAGCAACCGGGAGATCTGGAGCAAACCCTCCGCCCAGCAGAAGGTGTTGGAAGCGAAGTGGATTGCGGATTTGAATAAAAAATATCCGGTGACTGTCAACTGGAAATTATTGAAGAAACTAAAGAAATAAAATAAAGATAGATATGAGGATAGTCTTCATGTTCCTAACGTTCGTTGTGTTGTTGGGTGCCTGTAAAGGTTCTCAGCCAGCTGATACTACGGATGTCTTGGTTAGCGTGAAAGGACGTACCCTAAATCGTTCGGAGGTGAATAAGCTAATACCCCGGGGGATTTCCTCCGCAGATAGTCTGTTGCTGGCCGAGGGCTTTACCAAGAAATGGGTAAAGGATGTATTGGTGTACGATGTGGCTTTGCGTAACTTAGGGGATGAGAAAGAGGAGGTCGATAAATTGGTAGAGGAGTACAGGCGTTCCTTGGTTCGTTACCGTTATCAGGAACGATTGGTGGAGGAGAAGCTGAAAACTGATATCCGGGAAAGTGATAAATTAAACTATTACGAGGAAAACCAGAAAAAGTTTATCTTGGATAAAGGCTTGATCAAGGGATTATTCTTGAAAATCCCGGTTGATGCCCCGGGACTTACCGACGTCAAAAAGTGGTACAAATCCACAGATGTGGCCTCTTTAGAAAAAATTGAGAAGTATAGTGTGCAAAATGCCACGATTTATGAGTACTTTTACGACAAATGGGTTGATTTCGATGAGGTAATGGATAATATACCGATCCATGTGTCGAATCCGAATGCGTTTCTGAAGGCGAATAAGTATGTTGAGGTGGCGGATAGCAGTTATTGTTATCTGTTGAATATCAAGGAATATTTACCTTCCGGCAGTGTGGAGCCATATGATTATGCCAGTCCGCACGTCACGGAAATGCTGGTCAACCAACGAAAAGTTGAATTCTTGAAAAAATTTGAAGACGAGTTATATAACGATGCGATCCGGAGCGGTGACGTGGAATTCCATTCCGAGCCGTGATCTCTAATTTTATAAATGAGTAGACATGATGAAAAAGATTTTAAGTGTATTCTTTCTTGCCTGTTGTTCTTGCATTGTAATGGCGCAAGACAATGTGATCGATGAAATTGTGTGGGTGGTAGGAGATGACGCTATTTTACGTTCGGATATTGAGACGCAGCGTTTGTATAATCAAAACGAGGGGGTTCGTTTGGATGGCGACCCGTATTGCGTGATCCCGGAGCAGATGGCGATACAGAAACTATATCTGAATCAAGCTAAGATCGATAGTATTACCGTGAACGAGAACCAAGTGATCCAGAGCGTGGATCAATGGATGAACATGGCTGTGAACCAAATCGGGTCTCGCGAGAAATTGGAGGAATATTTCGGTAAGAAATTTTCCCAGATCAAGGATGAGCGTAAGGAGATGGTGCGGGAGCAGCAGGTAGTGCAACAGATGCAGCATCAATTGATCGGCGAGATCAAGCTGACACCTTCTGAGGTGCGTAAATATTTCAGCCAGTTGTCTCAGGATAGCCTGCCGAACATCCCTACGACAGTAGAGGTGCAAATCGTTACCTTGGAACCGAAGATTCCGTTTGAGGAAACGGACGCAATCAAGGCCCGCTTACGTGATTTCACGGAGCAGGTTAATTCCGGTAAGATGGAATTCTCTACGTTGGCTCGTTTGTACTCGGAAGATCCGGGTTCGGCGTCTCGAGGAGGGGAGTTAGGTTTCATGAGCAAGACACAGCTGTTGCCGGAGTTCGCGAACGTCGCGTTCAACTTGAAAGACCCGAAACGTGTCTCCCAGATCGTACAGACGGAGTATGGTTACCATATTATCCAATTGATCGAGAAGCGTGGAGACCGTATCAACTGCCGCCATATCTTATTGAAACCGAAGGTTTCCGATAAGGAGTTGGCGGATGCTACCACTCGTCTGGATTCATTGTACAATGATTTGCAGGCGAATAAGTTCACGTTTGAGGAAGCCGCTACATTCGTCTCTTACGACAAGGATACACGTAATAATAAAGGTTTGATGGTAAACCAAGATTACGAGAGCAGCAATATGGGAACCCCTAAGTTCGAGATGCAAGAACTTCCGCAGGAAATCGGTAAGGTGGTATATGGCATGAAAGTCGGAGAGATCTCCAAGCCTTTTACCATGTTGACGAACAAGCAGAAAGAGGTAGTAGCTATTGTTAAGCTGAAAGCTCGGACGGAAGGACATAAGGCGAATTTGGCCGATGACTTCCAAGCTTTGAAAGCGATCGTAGAGGCTAAGAAACGTGAGGAATTATTGAACGACTGGATCACGAAGAAACAAAAATCAACCTACGTGCGTATTAGTGACGGTTGGAGGAATTGTGATTTCAAATATCCGGGTTGGATTAAGGAATGAGACTAATTAACAGGTTATTTCTAGCGCTCTTATCGTGTGCTTTATCGGTTGGCGTATTTGCGCAAACGCAAGATAGCACGGTGGTAGCCGCCAAAGATAGTGTCGCTCCCAAGAAGACGAAGGTCTTTTTGGAGCATGCGAATACGCTTTCGTTCGATAAGGAGAGGAACGCCGAGGCTCAAGTACTGAATGGTGATGTTTGTTTTCGCCATGATAGTTCGTATATGTATTGCGATAGCGCATATTTCTTTGAGCAGACCAATTCCTTGGAAGCGTTTAGTAATGTCCGGATGGAACAAGGGGATACCTTGTTCGTGTATGGAAATTACCTGTTTTACGATGGAAATACCCAGATCGCTTATTTGCGGGAGAATGTCCGCATGGAGAATGGGCAGGTTACCCTGTTTACGGATAGCTTGAACTATGAGCGAATCCCGGATATCGGATATTATTTCGACGGAGGTCTGATTGTCGATTCCTTGAATCAGCTCTCTTCTTTTTATGGGCAATATTCGCCTAGTACGAAATTGGCTATCTTCAATGATAGCGTCCGTCTGGAGAATGAGCAATTCACGTTGTATTCCGATACCTTGCATTATAATACGGACTCGAAGATCGCCACGATCCTCGGACCATCCATAATCGTCTCGGATAGCGGCACGATCTATTCTTCCAGAGGTTGGTACGATACCGTGAATAATACCTCTTTGCTATTGGATCGTTCTCAGGTGGTTTCCGGCGACCGTATCTTGACGGGCGACTCTATCGCCTACAACCGGGAACTGGGTTTTGGGGAAGCGTTCGGTAATATGAGTCTGCAAGACACGGCGCAGCATGTCATGCTGGAAGGCCAATATGGCTTTTACAATGAGAAGACCGAGTATGCTTTCGCTACGGATAGCGCCCGTTTCTTGGAATTCAGCCAAGGGGATACATTGTTTCTGCATGGTGATACCTTGAAGATGACTACGGTGGACTCCCTTTACCGGGAAGTAAAAGCTTATTACGGCGTCCGTTTCTATCGGACGGATATGCAAGGTGTTTGCGATTCGATGCAGTTTAATACAAGAGACTCTATATTATATATGTATACGGACCCTATCGTTTGGAATGAACAGTATCAGATCTATGGGGATACGATCTTGATATTTATGAATGATAGCTCGATCGATTTCGCTCACGTGAAGCAATTCGCTTTCGCGATACAGCAAATCGATTCTACCGCATTCAATCAATTAAAGGGAAATGACTTGAAGGCTTATTTCGAGGGACAGGTCGTGAATCAGATCGATGTGTCGGGCAACGCCGAATCTATATTTTTCCCCTTGGAGAAGGACGGTTCGATGGTCGGCATGAACGAGACCAAAAGCGGTTTCCTTACGATCTGGCTAAAAGACAATAAGTTGGATAAACTGAAAATCTGGCCGACTCCAACAGGTACGATGACCCCTATTCCTGATTTGAAGCCCGACCAGAAATACTTGAAAGACTTTTATTGGTTTGATTATATCCGTCCTAAAGACAAGGATGATATTTATCAGGTCGTGAAAAGAAAAGCTCAAGATGCTCCGAAAAGAAGCAATAAATTCGTACATTAGCGTCGTATTCATAATTAATAGGTAAAGCTATGGCACTTTTCTCGTTTTATAACATGCGCAAGCCGCGTCAATTTGATCATAAGCCTATTTATTGGGACCCCCATAAGGAAGCCTTGGAGGAACGTATAAGCAAGGTCAAACGTGAAATGGGTGTAGAGGAGCCGTTGGAGGAATATAAGCCGCATATCAAGGGAACTTTCATTGAAGGTACCTCGCATCTGAAGAAAAGCGTGGGGCGAGGCGAGGATTCCCGGGCTCGTAGGTATAAGAATGTGAAACTGGCGGTGGCCTTGGCGGTCTTGGCTGCTTTCTTTTGGTATTTGTTCTGGTAATGAGCGATATCATTCATTTACTTCCGGACCATATCGCCAATCAAATCGCGGCGGGAGAGGTGATTCAACGTCCGGCCTCTGTCGTTAAAGAGTTGGTCGAGAATGCGGTGGACGCTGGCGCTTCCAATATCCAAGTGAACATTAAGGATGCGGGTAAGACATTGATACAGGTGATCGATGACGGGAAAGGTATGTCCGAGACGGATGCTCGCATGGCTTTTGAGCGGCACGCTACTTCTAAGATTTCTACGGCCGAGGATTTATTCTCTTTGCATACGATGGGTTTCCGAGGTGAGGCATTGGCCTCTATCGCCGCTGTCGCCCATATAGAGTTGCGTACCCGGGCTAGAGGGACCGAGCTTGGCACTTGCCTATCCATCGCGGGTTCCAATCTGGAGAGTATCGAGCCGGAGGCTTGTAACGAGGGAAGTATCTTCTCGGTAAAGAATCTTTTCTTTAATGTTCCCGCCCGCCGGAAATTCTTGAAGTCGAATGAGACGGAATTCCGGAATATCATCAATGAGTTCGAGCGAATCGCCTTGGTGAATCCGCAGGTGGGTATGTCTCTTTATCATAATGACGCGGAGATATTCAATCTGCCCGAGTCGGGGTTACGTCAGCGCATCATTAATATATATGGTAAGAGTTTAAACCAGAAGTTGCTCTCTCTGGATGCCCAAAGTTCCATGGTGACTATTTCCGGTTTCGTGGGGCGTCCGGACTCGGCGAAGAAGCGAGGGGCATTGCAGTTCTTTTTTGTGAATGGTCGTTATATGAAGCATCCTTATTTCCATAAGGCGATCATGCAGGCCTATGAGCAATTGATTCCTGCCGGGGATATGCCGAATTATTTTGTTTATTTCACGTTGGATCCCTCCTCGATCGATGTCAATATCCATCCGACAAAGACGGAGATTAAGTTTGAGAACGAGCAACCGATCTGGCAGATCTTGATGGCCGCTACCCGGGAGGCGTTGGCTAAATCGAGCGCTATCCCTACGATTGATTTCGATGTGGAGGATGCGATCGATATTCCTGTTTACAACCCGGTCAAGAAAAGTGAGCCTAGTACTTATAAGGCCCCGAAAGTGCAAGTGGATTCCAGTTATAATCCGTTTGACACTACTTCCTATAAAAAACCGGAATTCGATTGGTCTAAATTATATCAAGGGTTTGAGAACGACCGAGTGGCTGTCCAACGGGAGTCCGAGACTTTCGAGGATGCCCCGATCGAGGAATTGCCGGCCGAGGCTTCGGATCCGGAAAAACTGTTTACGGAGGTAAGCAATCCTTGCTATCAATATAAAGGGCGATATATCGTGACATCCTTGAAATCGGGTCTGGCGATTATTGACCAGCATCGTGCGCATGTGCGTATCTTGTTTGACCAATATCTGTCGAATATCCGTCAGCAACAAGGTGTATCCCAACAAGTCTTATTCCCGGAGATCGTAGAGTTTACCGCTGCTGAGGCGGCTGTACTGCCTTCCTTATTGGAGGATTTGTGCTTCGTCGGCTTTGATCTGAGCAATCTGGGAAATGACAATTACGCGATCAATGGCCTGCCCGCCGGTATAGAGAACCTTGATCCGGTAAATTTGGTAAAGGATATCGTGGACCGGGCGATCGAGACCGGATGCGCAGTGCATGAGAAGATCTGCGAGGCCATCGCCTTGTCTTTAGCCAAAGCCGCCGCTATCCGTCCCGGCAAATCCTTATCCTTGGAAGAGATGGATCATCTGATCGCCTCCCTGTTCTCTTGTTCGGACTCGAACCTGACCCCGGATGGAAAGACGATTATCTCCATGCTGACAGATGAGGAGCTGGAGAGAAGATTTAAGTGCTAGGGATGATTTCGATGACATAGGTTTCACGGCTGCATTTACATTTAGGTCTCCCGGACATGCGGCCCGGAAGCAGGCGTGGAACACATCTTCCTCGATCGGACGTTTATAGAAAGCCTCATTCGATCGCATGATCGCCTCCTCCTTTGCGGAGGTGAACCAATGGCGCTCTCCTTTTTGTAACTCGTTTTTCAGCTGGGCGTAGATTTGATCATGCTCGATACCTTCGCAATTAATCTTGCTTTGCACCTCCACGCATAGGAAACGGCGGCTTCCAGTGGGGTCGCTTAATAGGTTCTTCTGGTTCGTAGTGCCAATAAATGAGGCTAGGCGGGGTAGGGGGGAAATGCTTGGCGTGTGCCTTGCGTACGTTCATTCCGGCCATCTGCATCCAATTTTTCAGTAAAGCCATTTTACGGTCGGACAACCGGTCGAACTCATCGAGGTTGATGAGTCCGAACAATCCAAGCTTCTGCTCCATTTGCGTCGAGCCGCTAAGGTCTACGCTATCCGTGTAATAGCGGACTAGCGAAGAAGGCATCAGCGACTTGCAAAAGGTAGACTTCTGACATCCTTGACGCTCGCTGACTAAAATGGGAGCCAAGCTATTTGCGTGCATTCGGTCCGAACCCATCCATTGCGAGGCCAAGGCGAGCATCCAGCGATGAAACCCCTCCACCCATAACGGTTCTGAGGAGACCCGTCGTGCCAGATCGCTTACCCGGTCTTTCCCGTCCCATTCGGGTAACCACTCCATATATTGCCGGAAAGGATGATACTCTTTTACTTCTTTTGAATATACGAAACGATTCACATCCCGATCCCTGCAATCGATCCCCGTCCGTCTTGCCTCCATGCAAATGCTATTTAGGTCACGTTGCGTCACCGGATAGAAGCGATCCGTTTCCAATTGTTTGTATCGATATTCAGTCTCCTCGCTCAACAAGTTGAAGTGGAATTCGATCCGTTCTTGGAGGAAAGTCTCCAGACTCTTTTGAAGGATAGAGTTGCTGTTGCTCGATCGTTTCGCTTTACCTTCGTTTGGGTGTGGTACGGTGATCGACCCGTCCGGTTTTAAGAAGCGAAGCCATAATTGGCCTAAAAAATCCAATACAGTTTTCATGACGCTATGTTTTAGAGGTTGTTTTTACTGTTTCATTTTGCGGATATAAACTGTTAACTTGCGGTTTTCCAAATGTTTATATTGTCATTTGAAATAAAAGTAATCTGTGCGAAATACTAGGGAAAACTATTGTTTAAGTGGTATGGATGTAGTACCTTTGTTAAGTGCTTATAATCTTTTCACCTATGTGAAAAGAACGTATCACAATCATGAAACGATCGTTTCACATAGGTGAAAAGATCATATCACCCTTGTGAAATGACTAATAGCATACGATGTTTCGATGAATAACCTTTTAATCTCATACTAGATATATGGCAGCAAAATATGACTTTTACAAGACTCCGGTATCGAAGGACAGCACGAAGCGTCCTCGTTTTCACGCACGTATCGTATCATCCGGCACGATCGATACGGATGATCTGGCCAAACGTATCCATGGACGGTGTACCGTCACGCCGGCAGACGTAGCCGCCGTGCTTATCTCTTTAAGCGAGGTGACAGCGGAATATTTGCGTGAGGGAAAACGCGTGCATATCGATGGGTTGGGGTATTTGCAAGTCACGTTGCAATGCCCGGCCGTACAATCCACGCACGAGATACGTTCGGAGTCCATCCGTTTCAAGTCCGTGGCTTTCCGTCCCGAGGTAGAGCTGAAAGATAGCTTGAAGACGATGACGCTGGAACGAGCCAAGTATAAATCCCATTCCCGCCAATTGGAGCCTGATCGTATCGACCAATTGCTCGCGTGTCGCCTTCCAGCGGCTTTGCGGCCTGACGAGCAGTACGGCCAGCCGCCGCCTGCATCAACTCGTCGAGGCGGGTAAATTGCGTGATATCGGCACCCGCCACCAGTCGCTTTACGTGCCAGTGAGGTAAATAGAGATAGTGAATGTTAAATATTAATAAATACGGCTAGGGCCTACCTTGCCAAACGGGAACAAATATGTACCTTTGCACCGTTTTTAGTGCGGAGTATACGAAAAAAACAGGCACAACTTATTGATTGTCCGAAAATAATGCGTAACTTTGCGGCTCGAAATAGGAAAAGATTAGATAAATAATAATAACACATTCAAAGTTTAAAAAAGAAAAGAAATGCCTACAATTCAGCAATTAGTTAGAAAAGGAAGGGAAACTTTGGTGGAGAAGGGTAAATCACCCGCATTGGACGCTTGTCCTCAAAGACGTGGCGTTTGCGTACGTGTTTACACTACGACTCCGAAGAAACCTAACTCTGCAATGCGTAAAGTAGCGAGAGTACGTTTGACAAATGGTAAGGAAGTTAACTCCTATATTCCGGGAGAAGGACACAACTTGCAAGAGCACTCTATCGTATTGGTACGTGGTGGTCGTGTAAAGGACCTTCCGGGTGTGCGTTATCACATCGTACGTGGTACGTTGGATACAGCGGGTGTTAACGGCCGTACGCAAAGACGTTCCAAATATGGAGCTAAGCGTCCGAAACCGGGTCAAGCAGCAGCTGCCGCAAAAGGTAAGAAGAAGTAATTA
>ERZ772937.1556-NODE-1556-length-16302-cov-2.486059_pt1 | contig 16302 bp, 4 predicted proteins | sample MGYA00512113_ERZ772937 | MGnify/ENA primary metagenome ERZ772937 (study PRJEB29015, sample SAMEA2737649) | human gut metagenome | biome: human gut; feature: human-associated habitat; material: faeces | place: China | collected 2012 ... | reverse complement strand
GTCAGGGAGATTATCCCGCTTCGAAAGAAGGGAAAGATACCTATGTGGAGGGCGTTACCCGAATGTATCGCCAGCTCTATGACTATGCCGACAGCCAAAGGCAACCGGGCGAGGCCCTGTTTGCGATGGGACACTTGCATGCGACTGGTGCTGAACTGTCGGAAGATGACCGGAGCGAACGGACCATCATGGGAGGACTTGAATCTATATCGGTAGAAGCCTTTAATGAGGACTTGGCCTATACGGCCCTCGGTCACATCCACAAGGCGCAACGGGTAGGGGGACGCGAGTCTGTACGCTATGCCGGCAGCCCGCTTCCGATGTCTTTCTCCGAACAGCATTATCACCATCAGGTTGTTGCCTTTACCCTCGAAAACGGATGCCTGTCGGATCTCGAAGCAGTGCCCATCCCACTCCGAACCGCCCTGCATCGGATTCCGGCGGAACCGGCGTCGCCTGCCGAAGTCCTTTTGTCGCTTTCCAACCTACCGTTGGCGGAAGAGGGAGCCGATCGCAGCCTATGGCCTTATCTGGAGGTGCAGGTACTGCTGACGGAGCCAGATCCGGGGTTTCGGCATCGGGTGGAGGAGGCACTGGCGGATAAGGCTGTACGCCTGACTTCCATCATCCCTTCTTATCCGAAAAAGGAGGGAGAGGAAGATTCTCGTCCTTTCTCTTATACGGATTTACAAAAGATCGCTCCGCTGGATATGCTTCGCCATACCTTTACGAACCGTTTCGGGGGAGATTTGCCGGAAGAGTTGGAAAAGATGTTTAACGATGTAATGCGGGAGGTTTCCCTATGAAGATATTAGCGATACGAGGTCGTAACCTGGCCTCGTTGGAAGGTGATTTTGAAATAGATTTTACGGTGGAGCCGTTACTTTCAGCCGGGATCTTTGCTATTTCCGGGCCTACGGGAGCAGGTAAGTCCACCCTTTTGGATACGATGTGCTTAGCTCTGTTCGCCCGTACGCCTCGTACCGACCAGGCGAAAGAAAATAATGTCAAGCTTCAGGATGTCAGTAATGAACAATTGTCGCAGAGCGATCCTCGTTTCTTGCTGCGGCGGGGAACATCCTCCGGTTTTGCAGAAGTGGATTTCATGGCCTTGAACGGACACCGCTATCGGACACGCTGGTCGGTGGCGCGGGCACGCGACAAGGAAAACGGACGGTTGCAGAATCCGCGTTTGGCTCTGTATAACCTCGACAAGGAGGAGGAAGAGCAAGGGACGCGTTCCGATCTGCAAGCCCGTATTATCGATTTGATTGGCTTGACTTTCGAACAGTTTACGCGTTCCGTATTGCTGGCGCAGAACGATTTTTCCACTTTCCTGAAAGCCGAGCAGGGAGAAAAAGCTTCCTTGTTGGAGAAGTTGACCGGAACCGAACTCTATTCCGCCATTTCTCGCCAGATATTTGAAAGGAATGCGCGGGCGAAAGAAGCCTTCGACTTGATCCAAACGCGAATACAGGGTATCGAGCTATTGACGGATGAGGAAGAAAACGACTTGCGCACTCGCCTTGCCGGAACGGAAAAGGAGCTGCAGCGAGTCGAGAAAGCGAAAGCGGAGCAACAGGCCCTTCAAGAGGCCGTCCGTTCTATCGAACAGCAGATAACCATCCGCCAAAGACAACAAAAAGAGGCGGCCGATAAGTTGGTGCACGCAACGGAATTGTTGACGGTCGCTCGCCATGAATACGAAAAGGGAGTGGAGGAACAGCAACAGTCTGAGGCTCGTTTCAAATCCCTTCAACAGGAGATCTTGCAGGCGCGTAAACTGGATATCCAGTTGGATACAGCCATCCGTGACCTGTCACATTCGGAGCAGCAGTTGAAAAATGTAATGCTTCGGAAAGAAGAGGCCGAAAAGAAATATCAAGCTGCCGTCCTCCGCCGGAGACAGGGAGCGGAGGAGATTGCCCGTCTGACCGCTTGGCGCGAGCGTTATAAAAAGAAGGAACGTATTGCGGAGCAACTTTCAGCTTTGTTGTTGCACTTGGATGCAGCATCGGCCACCCGTTCAGGGATGGAGGCGGCTGTCCGTTCGATCGAAACGCTCCGGCAGGAGATGGCGGCGTTGAATAAACAACTTTCCGACCTGCAACAGACCAGTGCAAACAAACAGCAGGCGTTGAAGCGGGCTGAAGCGGATTACCGGAATCTGGAAGAGGAACTGAAAGCTGTCGATGCACCGGCTTTGGACAAACAGATCGAGAAACTTCGCCAGGAACGGGAACAATTGCTTATCGAACAGGCACGCTTGGAGGCTTCCGGTAACATAAAGGATTTACGCGGCAGGTTGCAGGATGGACAACCTTGTCCGGTTTGCGGGAGCACGCATCATCCTTTTGCAAATCAGGTTCCTGTCGCTCCTGTTTCTGCTCTAACCCTTCAATTGCAGGATTTATCGAATAAAAAAGAAACCTACGTCGCTCATACCCGCCATCTTACCCGTTTGCAACAGCAGTTGCTCCAACTCCATAAAGAACTTGCAGATAGCGAGGCCGCCTGTAAGGAAATGGCTGGTAAGCAACAACTCGCTGCCAGTCGGCAAGAGAGGGAAGAAGCTATTGTAAAAGAGCAATCCACCCTGTTGACCCAGTCCCTTTCGGCTGCCGACCTGCTGTTCGGCAATAGTGAGTGGCAGAAAGCCTGGTTGCAGAATCCGGAAACTTTCCGTAAAACATTGACAGACTTCGCCCGTCAGTGGCATGAGAATACCGAGAAACTCCATCAACTGGAACGGCAGGAAAGCGCCCAAAAAGCCGAATGCGAATCTCTCGCCTCCTTCCTTCCTTCTCTCGAAAAGCAAGCCGAAGAATCCGGACAGCTCCACGAAAAGAACCGTGCCGCTTTTTCCTCTTTACAGGCAGAACGAAAGAAGCTTTTGAATGGCCGATCTGCAGATAGCGTAGAACAGGAGTACATCCGACGAATGGAAGAACTGAAAGAGCGTTTGAAAAAACTGTCGGCCACCCAGACTGAGCAATCCGGCATCGCCGACCAGACACGCGGCATTGCCGACCAGATTGCAAAAGACCTGACCGAGGCCTCTGCCGACCTACTCCGGAGAAAGGCGGCTTTAGACAAATGGACAGCTGATTATTTGGATTCTTCGGGTGGAGAGCCACTCGAAGTTATCTTGTCCCGGTACACACAGGAAAAGACGGAACTTGCTTTCCGGCTTCGTACTCAGACGGAGAACAAGGCGAAAGTTTCCGGTCTGCAGGAAGAATTGAATGTCCGGCGTACGGAAAGCGAACGTTGGGCGAAGCTGAACGAACTGGCCGGTTCTGCCGATACGCTCGATATACTGTTGAACTATGCCAATGTGCAACTGCGTGAATTGACAAGGCGCTATCGGCTGGAACGGGTTCCCGAAACACTAGCCTTGCAGGTGATCGACCGGGATATGTGCGATGAGGTGCGTACCGTCCATAGCCTTTCAGGGGGCGAATCGTTCCTTGTTTCGTTGGCACTGGCGCTTGGCCTGTCTTCCCTCTCATCCAACCGGATGCGGGTTGAAAGCCTTTTCATTGACAAAGGTTTCGGTTCTTTGGATGCCGAGACGCTTCGTGTGGCGATGGATGCTTTGGAAAGTTTGCGGACGCAGGGACGCAAGATCGGAGTCATCTCGCATGTGCAGGAAATGACTGAGCGCATCCCTGTCCGCGTACAAGTAAGTCGGGTAGGCAATGGAAAAAGCGTTGTAAGAATTGAGAATTGACAATTAAATGTGTCGAAAGCTAATTGTCAATTCTCAATTGTTAATTGGCTTTAGAATCGTGGTCAAGGACCACAATCCTAAAGCCGACGTTCATCGGTCGCTGCCAAGGCAGGTAGGCTTTGCGGATGGCCGATGTGGAGTATTTAGGACGTTCACGCCAAGAGCCGCCGCGTACGACTTTCTTTTCGACAGCCTTTTTGTTTGCCTTTTCTTTTAAAGGATAAGGAATGTAATCGGAGGCTGTCCATTCCGCCACATTCCCGTTCATGTCGTACAATCCCCAGGGATTGGGCTGGTAAGAGGCAACAGGGCAACTGATCAGTTGATGGTCGTTTACGTTCAGGATTTTCGGTAGGAAATCCCAGAACTTGCGCATGGGATCGTTTGCCCGCATCGGTTTCGGATCTACGCCTGTTACCGCCAGATCGACAGTCGTACTGTCTGCCAAGTTTTCGAAAGCACCGAAGTCGCTCTCCGTCGATCCGAACCAGAAATCATCTGCGCTTCCCGAGCGTGCTGCCCATTCCCATTGTGTTTCGGTAGGCAGAGAAACTGTATTGCCTGATATTTCGCTGATCTTTTGGCAGAAAGCATTCGCTTCGTCCCAGCTGACGCGCACGACAGGCTGTTTTGGTCGGTTGGCTGCATAGCCGGGGGTAGTATGATCTTTCCAAGTCTGTCCGATGTACCGGCTGTCGTGTTCCGGGAAAAGTGCGCGGAACTGCTCGTTCGTGATTTCGGTCGTGCTCATCCAGAAGCCTTCCTTCACGTTTGCCTTGAATGCTGGCGAAGCGGAGGGAGTTCGGTTGTTACCCATCACAAAGCTGCCGGCGGGAATCCATACCAGGTCGATATGTACATCCGGAGTGATGGTGAGGCGGCGGGTCGTTTCGTCTTTGGCAGCTTGCCGGGCAGTCGCCGTCTGCGTGTCGAACGGGAATCCCTTTACCTTGACCGGGCGGACCGGTTTGGTCGGCTTCTTTATTTCGACTGTTTCGCCGGTCGTTGCTCCGGTAATGCCGTCTGCCTTTTTGTTTTCTTTCAGCCAGTCGGCGTAGTCGGCAATCTCTTTTTGCCAGTCAACCCGTACACCGCTGTATTTCTCGGCCAGCTCCATACGGCGTTCCACCTGACCTTTGGGAGATTGAGGCTTCAGGTCTATTTGGGTGAAAGCCCCATAATAAGGCGCGTTGAGATCGATCCAGGCATAGAGCGTCCGCATGTCCTCTTCCGGAACCTCTACGCCGTGGTGCCCGGCTTGCAGGATGCGGATCAGTTCGCTGTTGCTCGCGTGAAACTCGGCCGGCTTGAGGACATAGATGTCTGATTCCGGTCCCTGGCGGTACACGTATGGGTGCAGGTTCAGATAGCTCTGGTCGTACTGCTTGTTGATTTTCGTCAAGATACCTCTCTTATATGTGACCATTTGATCCTTGCGGAAGTCCGGTTCGGCATTTTTCCCGTTGTGGCAAGAGACGCAGTTACGATCCAGTACCGGTTGCACTTCCAGGCGGAACGTGAATGGGCGGACACCTCCTTCCGGTGTTTCCAGCCGGCGTGCCTGCTTGGCCGAAGCAATCGTGCGTTTGGGAATGGGTATGCTGTTCTGATCTTCATGGCAACCGACGCAGGAGACGATCTCGCCCGGCATCCCTGTCAGCCAGCTGCGCATCCATTGGATGGCTGCCCCGTCTTTATCCAATGGCTGGATGGAAATCGGCGTGTTGGCGGGAATGGTGAATAGCGCGGAACCGTCTTCCTCGACCGGGACTGTTCCGAGTATACGTTTGATATCCCATCCACTCTGTATTCCCTGTGCATCGTGATCGGAAGGAGCTAAGATATAGGCATACTCATAAGCAAAGATACGGAGAGCCTTGATCGTGCCCCGGGGAACGCCCTGCGTACCTTCTCCTTCGTAGATATCCTGGATAAAGACCGTAGCCTCTTTGCTGTCCGGCTTGATCTTCGAAGGAATGACAGGAGGCGTTTCGCGTTTTACCAGCGGGATGGGAGCGGTCAGACCTTCCCCTTCCTGCTCGGCAATGAGTGTCAGGTTATCGAAAACGTCGACCAGGTAAATTCCCCAAAGCGCATCCTTGGCCGGTTTGCAGGCAACTAAAAAATATTTTTCGCTGAGCGGGTACGGCTTCATGAACTGAGGCCAGACGCCTTCGACCAATTCGTCCTTGATGATCGGGACGATCGGGCGGTCTTTGAACGGCAGTTCCTGTATCATCCCCTTTTCCTCTTTCCGGCTTTTGGCAGGGTCGAAGATGACGAGCCGCCCTGAACGTGCCGTCCCGTGATGGCCGGAGATGATGCCGATGAAGCGGCTGCTGTGCTTGGAGAGCGGTTTCATGTCGAACGTACTGTTCGGGAAATAGGAGCCGCTGCCGTAGAGCGCTTTGTTTTCCGTCCCGTCGGGGTTCATGTGCATCACGATACGGGAGAAATAGTGTGTCAGGTCCGTATATTCCCAACGGGTGTACATGATGCGTCCGTTCGGGATCACGATAGGCGACCAGTTCCCGTCCTGGTCGAAGGTGAGGCGGCGCAAGTCACGCGTCTCGGGGTCAAAGGAAACAAGGTTGGCTACCACATCGTCGCCATGCACACAAGGAACGCCGTTGTAACCGATGTTGGTCGTCGCCACTACTTTCCCGTCCGGCAGGTAATTGGCGTCGCAGAATTCCAGATCCGGCTCATCAACGGTGATCTTTTGGTGAAGGTTGCTTCCGTCGATGTTCATTTCGTATATCTGCCACTTCCGGTTCTTGTCGAGCGAGGAGAAGAGGAGGCGGTCGGCATCCCAGTGGAGCTGTATGTCCGAAATGGGAACATCGGCTTCGGGCTTGTATATCCGGCTGCTTTCGATTTGTCCGCGCAAGCCCGTGAGCAGGTCGATCTCGGCATCGTAGCCTTTACGCGAGTTGGAAAATAGCGAGTTGTAGTTGGCTGTCGAAGTTCCCATCGACGGGCCCATCGCCTTACGGGCCTTGTTTCCCAAACGGTAACGGGCCACTATGATCTTGTCCATGTCCAGCAGCGGGTTGGCCAGGATGATCTCACGCTTCAAGGCAAGTATTTCTTGAGCTTGGCCAATTACTTCGTCGACCGTGTTGCCGGAAACCTTATCGGAGAAGGCCTGCCGCACGCCGGGTAGAAGTGTTTCCAGACGGGATAGTTTTTCGTAAAGCGCGGGAGCTTTTCCTCCCAATGCTGTTTTTGTGTCGTCCAGATAGGCACGTATGGCAGTAGGATTTACCCATCGGATTTGCACTTCCAGATCGCTTAGCTGAATTTGGCGTATTGAATCTTGTCCGTTCGTTGCGGAAATACCGGATACGGAAAGAGAGAGGAACGTGAAGAGTAAACAAACTTTATGCTTCATATCATTATTATTTTTTCAAAATCTCTATCACTCTATCACACCTCGTATATAAACTATTCATATACAACTGTTTGTTGTGTGATATATGTCACTTTTATCTATCACTCTACTATCACTCCATCTTTTTCCAATACGGCAGAAAAAGATACAAAGCATATCGCTTGTTTTCAACAAGATAGTGAGATTTGATGCTGAACACCCGGATGTTTGTTATCTGTACATCCGGGTGTTTGCCCTCCCGACATCCGGATGTTAAAGGCGGTTTTACCCGGGTGTTCAAGAGCTTTTGCAGGTACTTTTCGATAAAAAAGAGCCTTGTTGTGACTTATTTGTCTGCTAATTTGTAAATTTCCGATGCAGCCATCAGGAATGCACCTGTACCATAGAGCTCGGTCATGTCGCGTGTCACCTTTTTCGGATCGGCACCTACCGGCTGAACCCACCCTAATTTCCCGTTCGTTTCAACTGCGCGGGTCAGTGCTTCCCATCCTTTTTTTACGACTGGCAGATATTTGTCTGCCGGCAGATACCCCTGGTTGATTCCGTATGCCAAGCCGTAAACGATAAATCCGGTCGCGCTTGTTTCGGGTGAAGGATAGCTGTCCGGGTCCAGCAGGCTGGCATGCCAATAACCGTCTTTTCCTTGCAGTCCGGCGAGGCGCTCGGACATCTCTTTATAAAGTTCGAGATAGAAGGGACGGAATTCGGTATCTTCCGCCGGCAGCGTCTTCAGGATTTCCGCCAGCCCGCCGATTACCCAACCGTTGCCACGTCCCCAGAAAATCTTCTTGCCGTTGGCTTCTTTCTGTCCGATGTATCGGCTGTCGCGATAGAAAAGGTCTTCGTCTTTATCATACAGATGGTTGTAAGTGGCACGAAATTCACTGTCGGCGAAGTGCATGTATTTACGGTTGCCGGTCAGCGTGTAGAGCCGCGTGTAGACTCCGGGCGCCATGAAAAGGGCGTCGCACCACGTCCAGCGTTCGATCGTGCTGCCTTTGCTGTAATCGAGATCCATGCTTCCGTTGGAAGGATTGTTCAAAACCCAGTCGGCGCGGGCGATGGTCGGTTTCAGCATATTCTCGTTCTTTTCCTTATTATAGAAATCGATGTAGGTTTGTGCGATGCAAACGTCATCGGCATGATACATCCGGTTGGCAACTTGCCAGCTCTGTCGGTTGAAGATTTTCCGGAGCCAGTCATAATATGTATTGTCTCCACTTAGTTCCGCCCAGTCGAACATCCCCATATAAAGTGCTCCGGCGATCCATCCGCGCGGTTCGCTCTTGGCATATTTGTTTTCGGGATAATCCTTGATCTGCCAGTCCGCCACCCGCCGGGCAACTTCCATGATGCTTTGCCGGTCCCAGCCCGTTTCCGTCGCACTGACAGCGGCTGTATTTGTCGTTTCGGCCTGTGCCGGCAGATTGTTCACTAAACAGGTACAAGCGCAAAGTGAGAGGCCTGTACAGATGTACTTGATTGTAGTTTTCATGATATTCGTTCTGTTTCTTTTAATTCTGCACCAAAAATAGGAAAGATAAGGCTCAGGATATAATAATATCATCTCAAAATGAGTAAAAAATGTACCAAATTTTATGATTATTAAAAAGAAAGGGGATGTCCCTTTGGCTGGAACTTCCCCTTTCATCCTATAAGTGTGTTTTTACTTTATAGCTATTCAATGCTTAGTATCCCGGATTCTGTGGAAATTCGGCTCCTGTGTTAGAGTCGATGATGGTCTGCGGGATCGGCCACAAGGTGTGATGTTCATCCATAGTGTTGCTGTGCGGGTTGTATTTCTTTACGCGTTCAACCAGCTTGCCTGTACGAACCAACGTAAATCGGCGTAACTCTTCACCAACCAATTCACGGATACGTTCGTCCAGTAGGAAGTCAATTGTGGCATCTTTAGCTGTAATTTCCGGTGCATTGGCTCGTTTGCGTATTACATTGATCGCGTCTGCGGCTCCTTGTGCATTGTTTTGCATCAAGCGTGCTTCAGCCAATAGCAGATATGTTTCGGCAAGACGGAACTTCATACGGTCTTTATTGTTACCGCCATAGCTCAAATCCTCTGCTTTTCCGTAGAAGAATTTCGTGACAGCCGGGTATATGGTGAATTTTGTCCATGTCTCTTCTGTGATTTCGGCTTTCTTTCCATATTTATCAGAAGAAGCATCGTTGTAATACCAGTTTCTCTTGATGTTATATTCCGAGTTACGAATATCGCTTGAAGCGAAGAAGTCGTTGCTGTCGATCCACCATTTGAATGGGACGATCTGTGCCAAACCACGCCCGCCTAAAGAGTCTGCCAACACAAAGCCGTCTTCGTTGTAGTATTTGGGAACCCAAGCACGTTTTGTCCAGTCTTCGTTTGCTCCGCCGCCTCCGGTCGTGTTGTATTCGAGTTGCATAACCCAGATGCTTTCCATATTACCGGAAGTACGGTTCTGGTTATATTCTTTGAACATATCGGAGAACGGATCTCCGGCTTTGTCTTTCTCCGCACCGAAGCGTGAAGTCATCAGATGGAAGTAACCGCAATCGATTACAGCTTTTGCTGCTGCTTCCGCTTCTGCATACTTGCCTGCCATGAGGTATACTTCCGAAAGCATATGCTGGGCAGCCCATTTTGTTAACTGTCCAACTTCGACCTTATCGGGATCTTCCGGAAGATTTGCGATTGCAAACTGCAAGTCTTCGATCATCTTGCCTAAAACTTCCGCTTTCGGTGTGCGGGTAAAGTCTATCCGGAAGTCTTTTTCAATTTTATCAACATATGGAACATCTCCGTACAAATATACCAGATACCGATAAGCATAAGCGCGGAAGAAGCGAGCGATAGCCTGATAGTAGGCTTTATCGGTCGGTTTGTCCCAATTTACATTACCTTCCGAATATTCGAGGATTTCATTGGCAGAGGCGATCAAACCGTATCCCCAGTTCCAATAGGAAGTGACAAATGTTGTGGATGGTGTATAAGACAAGTTTTCGAAAGGAACCAATGAACCGTCTCCATGCCCTGTGTAGACAATGTCTGTTGCTACCTGAAATGATTCGTACGGACAAGCTTGTCCCTGGCTTGTTGTTGCTCCTCCCCATGTGTTAAATTCGGAACGGGCCCAACCGTACAACCCGTTTACTCCGACTTCAAAACCATAGCTGCTTGTGTATGTATTGTCTGGAGATAGCGAGCTTTTTAGCTCTTCATCCAGAAAACCTGAACAACCGGTTGATGTCACCAATAAAAATGCAGCAGCGGCAGTTGCTAATATATTTTTCATATCCAAATTCAATTATATTATAATGTTAGAAAGTAAGATTTAATCCAAACATGTAAGAACGGGCTGTCGGGTAGGTAACGAGAACATTTCTGTTAGCATCGCTATCTTCTAAGTTCAGCCAGTTGTCGATGTTACTGAAAGTATAGAGGTTGTTGACACTTGCATTGATACTCAGCGAGCTGATTCCAATTGCACTTAATGTTGTCTTCGGGAACGTGTATCCGATCGTGATGTTCTTGATATTGACGTAATTCATTTTTTTGTAGAATGAATGTTTATCGTAAGGAACATAAGCAGGAGATGTCATTTCGTTTGTCGGATTTTCCGGTGTCCAGTAGTCCATACCGCTTATGTAGTTGTATGTCGGCATCCAGCGGTCGAAGTTGTAGTCATGTAATTCTTTTGTCTGTCCGAACACTCCGTTCAGCAAGAAAGAGAAGTAGATGTTTTTGTAATCGAAGCGGTTACCCATTGACAGCAGGAAGCTGGGCAGTTTGGAACCGATGATTTTCTTGTCATCGGCTGTGATAGAGCCGTTTCCGTCTTTATCTTCCAGTTTAGCAGAACCGGGGACAGCGCCTTTTTGGTATTCTTTTCCTTCTTCATTCAGGAACTTGCCGCTTTCGGCATCCCAGCTGATCGTATGTCCGTTTTCAACATATGTTTCGTTTTCCTGCCATGTCCCAACGACATTGTAATCGTAGAATACGCGCAGCGGTTCTCCGATGAACCATTTGTTTGTGATATCGTCTTTGCCATCACCGCGCAGTTCAATAATTTTGTCGCGGTTCAGCGAGAAATTGACGTTTGTGGTCCAACGGAAATCATTGTTTTGGAAGTTGACGGAGTTCAATGCGATTTCAACACCCTTGTTACGGGTTTTACCTACGTTGTCCATAATGGATTTGTAACCGTTCATGTAAGGAACTGTACGGCTCATCAACAAGTCGCTTGTGTTGACCACATACATGTCAATGTTACCGGAAAGACGTCCGTTGAAGAAACTGAAGTCGATACCTGCATTGATCGTGCGTGAGGTTTCCCATCTCAGGTTTGGGTTCCCAACACCGTTTGTAGGCAGGTAAGCTCCGTTTACAACCGTTCCGTTGTCGCCCCAAATGTAGTTGGTCAGTGTCAAACGGTCAAGCGTCTGATAAGGATTGATGGCCTGGTTACCGTTTGAACCCCATGAAAGACGGATTTTCAGCATGTCCAAATAATTTGTCTGGCTTTCCATAAACTCTTCGGAAGAGATATTCCATGCTGCGGCAACGGAAGGGAAGAATGCATATTTGTTGTTCTTTCCAAATGCGGAGTAACCATCGGAACGTCCTGTCAGTGTCAACAAATACTTGTTGGCGTATGAATAGTTCAAACGTAACATATAAGACAGCATTGCCGTTTCTGTCAGTTTGGATGTGATTTCTTTATTTTTCTCGGCACCAGCCATATTGTGGTATTCGGAATCGTCGTTTACAAAACTTTCACCTGATTCTTTTGCTTCCTTTTTGGTTGTTTCCTGCATACTGAACAAGGCGGTGGCATCAATTTTATGCAAACCGAATGTCTTATTATATTTCAAGAGATTTTCCCATGTGTAATCATAATAGTGGATATTCTCTATAGAAGCGGAACCATTCACCTTTTTACCCGAAAGAGTATTTCTTCCGTAATAAGATCCTACAAAATTATTGCGGTAGTTGTAACCGAAGTTTGTACGGAATGACAGACCGTCAATCGGGAATTGAATTTCTGCAAAAGTTGAAATGAATACATTACGATTTGTTTTGTCGTTCGTCGCATCAATATTGGCCATTGGATTGTAGAACAAAGTTTGGTCCATTGGATAGTCGACGTAACGATCATTTTCATCTTTATAAATGCCATAAGGACTCATTTTCAACCCAGCCTCCAAATAAGGTTGCTCTCCGCCGAATTCTTTTTGGATCGCTTGCGTTCCCATTCCGACAGTTAACCATTTATTTAAAACCTGTGTAATGTTCAATGCGATGTTAGTACGTTTTAAACCTGTGTTTTCCATAACGCCATCTTCTCTTAAGTGAGAGATTGATGCCATATAGGTTGTAGCTTCCGTCCCTCCGGAAATGCTGATCTGATGACTGGTGGTTAAAGCATTACGGAACATGATGTCTTGCCAGTCCAACTCAGAACCGTTCTGATAGTTCGCACGTTCACTCGGATTCAAAAGTACAAGCGGATCGAGTTGATCTCCAGAATAACCGTATTTCATGCGGTTGTAGTCTTGTGTGTATTTTACATATTCGGCTCCTTTCATCATATCGATACGATGTTGTGCTTGTTGCATGCCGACTTGTCCTTTATATGAGACTGTTGGTGCTCCTTTTTTACCTTTTTTGGTCTGAATCAGGATTACGCCGTTTGCACCGCGTGAACCGTAAATGGCAGCTGAAGATGCATCTTTCAATACAGACATATTCTCGATGATATCCGGATCAATGTCACCTAAAGATCCGCTGTAAGGGATACCGTCCATGACGATCAGCGGAGAATTGTCCGCACTCAACGAATTTTCACCGCGGACACGCAAAGACTGGTCTTCACCAGGTTTGGCGTTGCTGGTTGTCACGTTCATACCAGGGATTTGTCCGGCCAATTTATCCATCAAATTGTTTGTCGTAACCATCTGGAGTTTTTCTTCGCCAACAGCCACGATACCGCCCGTCAAGTCTGATTTGCGTTGCGAACCGTAACCGATAACGACAACGTCGTCCAAACCGATCGCATTGTCTTTTAGAACAATGTTCAATGTTTTTGCTCCTGTAATCTTGATTTCTTGCGTTTCACAACCGATGTAAGAGATAGCGATTGTCGAGTTCTGGGGAACGTCAAGGGAGAAATTACCATCTATATCGGTAACAGTACCGATCGTCGTACCCTTTACAACAATGTTAGCCCCGATAATCGGAAATTTGTCAGCTTCCGCGATAACTGTACCGGAAACTTTGACGTCCTGCGCATATACCTGTACGGATATAAACGCCATAAAGAGTAATAATAAGGAAAGAAATCGATTCTTCCCGTTTGCCTTTTCATTGGGAGGCAAATTCCCTCGTAGTTGTCTGTTCATGCCTTTCATAATTTATTAGCACATTAAACAATTAATAATTAACTTGTCGATTCTATTTGTTTTTTATGTCAAAAGAATGAAAGATGCAAGCCAAGCACGTGTATTTTTATTCCAAAAGGGGATAAAAATATACCAACGTGCTAAAAAACATTTATTTTGATGAATTTTGATAGATGCATTCTTAGTCTTGAGATTTTGTTTCCTGATATTCTGTCGGTGACATTCCATAGACAGCCTTGAAGCTGCGGGCGAAATACGAACGGCTACTAAAACCGATGTGCTGGGCTATTTCGGAAATATTCATGTCCGATTCCTTTAAAAGTTTTGCACCTGCCTCCAGACGGATATTTTTAATCAACTCGATGGGAGAAAGTCCGGTTACGGTCTTTACTTTCCTGTAAAAGTTAGTCCGGCTCATTCCCAATGCCTCATAAATGACTGATACATCAAGTTCGGGATTCGATATATTGGCTTTTACAATCTCAATATACCGAGTGAGGAAATCATCGTGCTCTTTTGGCTCTTCCACTCCAAACTGTTTGAGGGAAAATGTTTCCCCATACATCGTCTTCATTTTCTCGCGTAGGGAAAGGAGGTTCCGGATACGGGCTTTGAGTAAAGATATCTGGAATGGCTTGACGATATAGTCGTCTGCGCCGGCATCTAGGCCTTCCTCGATCTGTGATATCATTGACTTGGCGGTAAGCAAGATAACCGGTATATGGCAGTAGTTCTGGTTTTCCTTGATACGTTTACAAAGTTCGAGCCCGTTCATTTCTGGCATCATGATGTCGCTGATGACAATATGGGGATATGACTCCTCAATCATCGCCAATGCCTCTTTGCCATTGAAAGCCTTAACCACGATATAATCGAGGCTGAGCTGTTGTTCCAGATATTGAAGCACTTCCTGATTGTCATCGGCCAGCAAAACCGTCTGCTTATTTTTGTTCTGGGTCTCTTCGACCAGCAAATCGAACTTTTTACTGATTTCGGCGGACTTGGATAGGACGGGAGATTCGTTCTCCCCTTCTTCCTGTTTTTCGGTGTCGGGAAGAAGGAACATAAAGCGGGTGCCTTCCGTTTCTGAACTTTCGGTCCAGATGCAACCGTTATGCTGCAAAATGATGGAGCGTGTCAAGCTGAGCCCGATACCTGTACCGGAAATCTGCCGGTGTATATCTTCTTGTGAACGATAGAAAGGTTCGAAAATCTTTTCTGCTTCCTGTTCGCTGAAACCTTTTCCGGTGTCTATCACCTCGATAAACAGGTATCCAGCTTCTATCAGGATGGAGCTGTATTGAGCCGGGAAATGGGGGAGCAGTTCACATTCCGCCTGTGTGACCGTGTTGACACGGATGGTCACCTGTCCTTCCGAAGGTGTAAATTTGAAGGCATTGGAGAGCAGGTTGAAGAATACCTTTTCGATCTCCGCTTCGTCAAAACAAACCTTATATGTTTCCGGTAGCTCGTTGTCCAACACGAAACGGATCTCCCGGTTGTCAGCCACGCTCTCGAAAGAGTGATACATCTCGCGGATAAAGGAGGAGAAATTGAAACTGGTCTTTTGTAGGACTGTTTTGCCCGCTTCGTATTTTTGTATATCCATCAGATTATTGACTAAAAGCAACATCCGTCCGGTATTCTTTTTGATCAACTGAAGTGTCTCCTTTATTTCAGGCGAGAAAGATACGTACTCCATCAGGTCGTTTAGCGGGTTAATGATGAGCGTCAGGGGAGTACGCAGTTCATGTGAGAAATTGGTGAACATGCGCATCCGTTCCTCATGCAATTCGTTGACCTTATCCTGCTCCATCTGTTTGTAGCGAAGTTCCCGTTCCCGTTCGTGTTTATCGTGCTGATGACGAATGATTCTCACGATGACGAATGTGATTATACAAAAGTATAAGAGGTAAGCCCACCAAGTCTTGTAGAAAGGCGGATCGATTGTGATGCGTAGTGTTGCTTCTTCGGGATTCCATATGTTGTCGTTGTTTGAGGCTTTGATCCGGAATGTATAGGTGCCGGGAGCCAAGTTGCTGTAATAAGCCTCCCGTCGGTTTCCGACCATGTGCCATGCCGGATCGGCTCCTTCCAGCTTGTAGGCATACTGGTTCCGTTCGGAATGGATAAAGTTTAACGCCGTGTATCTGAACGTGATGTTATTCTGATCGGAAGTGAGCGTAATCTCCCCGTCCTCAATGTTTCCAGTCACGTCGTCTTTATTATTTACAATCAGGGAAGTGATATCTACTGGCGGAATGTTGGGATTCACCATGATCTTGTCCGGATTGAAGAAAAGGACCCCTTTGTCTCCGGGGAAATAGATGCTGCCGTCGGCAGAAATGCTGTTGCCTGAAAATCGTGTAAACTCCATTGCCGGGGTATCAGCTATTTTCATTTCACTGAAAGTATCGGTTGTGCGATTCAGTTTATATATGGATTTTCCTGTCGTTACCCAGATATTTTGGTGTTGGTCGATTGTAAGTGAGTTAATATAGCTGTCGGACAGCCCGTCCTTTTTCTGATAGTGTTTGGCCAATTTCAGGTTCCGGTTCAGGCGGTATAAGCCGTTTTTATTGGTCGCAATCCAGACGTAGCCTTCGTTGTCCTGCGTAATGGCCGTGATATTTCCCAACTTTTCGAATTTGGGATCCGGTTGCAGTTCGGTGGAAAGGTTGCGGACGGTTTCTTTCTTCATGTCGTACAGGTAAAGGCTGTCAGACAATGTACCGAACAAAAACAGATTTGGTTCAAGTTCATGGATAACAGTAACACC
>ERZ772937.1544-NODE-1544-length-16356-cov-9.638550_pt1 | contig 16356 bp, 7 predicted proteins | sample MGYA00512113_ERZ772937 | MGnify/ENA primary metagenome ERZ772937 (study PRJEB29015, sample SAMEA2737649) | human gut metagenome | biome: human gut; feature: human-associated habitat; material: faeces | place: China | collected 2012 ... | reverse complement strand
TGATAATTGCAAGTTACTTGTGCGGTGTTGGACGGATCTTTGATGTTCAAATCATACGTGTAGTGAGTATGTATCGTATGATGGATCGCGGATTCCTGTTTCACATGTTCCATGATATCGATTTCTCCGCAATTCGGCCATCCGTCATAGATATATTTCTTCGGCATCATCCAGATAGCGGGGAATGCGCCATTGGGGTAACTGGTGATTTTGGCTTTTACTTCCACCCGTCCGAAGGTGAAGTCAAACTTACCTTGCGTTTCGATACCGCCGGCTTTGTATTCATCACCTATTTTTTCGGCTTTCAGTATAAGTCTGCCGTCTTTTACGTAAGCCTGGTCATAACTTTCGGACATTTCGTCGTTCCAGTCGGAGCCTGCTTTCTGGCAGAGTACCCATTTGGTCGGGTCCGGATTGCCGTCCACATCAAATTCATCCATGAAGAGAACGTCCTTCATGGTGTCGTCAAACTTGGTCAGTACGATAGTATAGGTCGTTGTTTGATTGTCTTCGGTGGTGACGGTCACTGTCTGCTCTTTTTTCCAGTTGTGTACAAATGTTGCCGGGTCCGGTGAGATGGTGGCTCCATCGCTCATTAGCGTATAGTCTACGCCGGTGATGGTATTGGCATCCTCGATCGTACCGATTTCCACTCTGTGGGTTGTCTGGTCTATCTTCCCATGATAATAGGAAGTCGTATTCGCTGACACATTATTTACTGCTACGGCAAAATCAGTGAGCGGATATTTCTTTTCCGGAGTGATGTAATTGGTCTCATCATCCGAACAGGCAGCAGTGGAAAATCCGATGATTGCCATGTTCAGTATAAGTAATATTTTTCTTTTCATCATACTCTTTTCTTTTTATTGATTTTTGAGTTTGTTAGAAGCGATTGCCTGATTGGGGGAGTTCAGGCAATCACTATCCTTAGAGAATTAGTCTCCCCATACTAGTGGAGCGATGTATTCCCATTTAGTCAGTGTGGCACTGCCGCCAGAAATTGTCATCGAGAAATTACCACCATCTTTGGTATCCGAGAATGGTACTTTGTAAGTATCACTTGTACCATTAGCGTCTATCACACCGTCGCTGGTTGCTTTTCCTATGACTGTACCGTTGAGAATCCATTCCGAGTAAATCCATGATTGAGTTGGATCATTGGCATCTATAGCTTCGCGTATCTCGAATGATAATACGTTTGGCTTGCTGGTATCAACATCACGGCCGCTGTTCTCATTGTATACGTCACCGTTCCACGGTCTTGTACTTAATTGAGTCCGTTTGCTCAGAATATGGAAGCGAAGTTCTACGTCTCCTCCGTCAAATGCTTTTCCGCTCCAAGAGAAGAAAGTAGTCAGACTGGCGTCGCCAAGCGGTTCCCAATAGAAGCTGTAATGACCCGGCATTAAACCACCCGGTCCGTAGTAAGCACCGCTGATGGATCTGTTTACTTCAGTAACCACAGGTCTTTGTGGATTCGCTTGTTTAATCTTGATTGTCTTCATAAGCGGAGTAGCGCCTTCGGCAGCTTTGGTGCTCAGTACGATAATTCCGGTACGGACAGAAGAGCCTTCGTGTGCGTCTACGTTAATTACGATATCGGCAGAACCGTTGAATGAGGTCTTTTCAAAGTGATACCAGGTATCATCTGCTTCGTTTTCTTTGGATACTTCCCATTCTGCATTCGATTCTACGTGGATGGTGAGTTGCTGAGCCTGTTCATACATAGCAAACCACTTACCGTTTTCCGGTGTATCTGGTGTCAGCAATACACCGTCTTGTATACATTGTACTTCTCTGGCTATTTTTCCGTGCCGGTCATAGATGGTTACAATACCGGTACGTTGTTCGCCTGTGTTCGGTGAAGCGGTGACAGTGATTTCTCCGTTCATTTCGCCCGATGCTCCGGATTGGATGGAGAGCCAAACATCACCGTCTGTTACTTTAGCAGTCCATTTCTGATTGCTGAGTACGCTGAATGTTTCGCTGTTTCCTTCCTGGTCGATCATATCCACGCCTTCTACATTCAGGTAAGCAGTACCTTTCTGGGTCAGAACGAATCTTTTTCCGGTCCAGTAGTCACTTTTAATGTTGAGCGTGTCTATACGGTCGTCCAATTCAGTGTTTTCTTTGCAGGTAACAGTTACGGTGTAGGTCTCACCTGCCTCACCTGTACTGGGTGAGATGGTGTACCAATCATATTTTCCGAATACTTCCCACGGGTCAGTTGACTTGACCTGGAAGGAGACTGGTTCCGGATTTTTCGCTTCAACCAGATAGGAGTCTTCTACTCTATAGCGCAGGTCTACCCATTTCTCTGCTTCACTGTCATCGCAGCCCTGCAATAAAGAGAATGCAGGTAGCAATGTAGCGAGAGAAATGCCTGTAATTATTGATTTTCTGATATTTAATCTCATACTCTTGAATTTTAGGGTTCGGTTATTATTCTACTGGTTCCCATGTGATAGACTTCACGGTGAAATTGGAAGCTTTATTTGTGGTATGCATTCTGAAGTATACAGGTGCTCCCGGTTCGGTTGCATAAGGATCGGTTATGTTATTATCTAATACGGCAACCTCAACACCATCAATAATCAGTTTAAGAACTAATGCATTCGAATCTTCTTCTTTGTTGACAACAAGGAATTCAATCTTCTTCACTACATTCGTTTGTTCCGATGTCCAGGTAAATGTTTTCTGAGTCCAGTTTAAGCCTGAACCTCCACAAGTAAAGTTACTTTCTTTATTTGCGTAGAAATGCAAATGGAAGTTTGTATTTCCTGAGTTGGGCCACATATTAAACTCAATCCAATCTTCTCCGGTTAAATTGATAGATTCGAAATCGAATGCGAGACGTCCTTTTTTGAATAAATAGTTGGTGACTATTCCACTGCCATAGAGTGTCATGTAACCGGTTTCCTCATCCACAACATAGTTATCTGCTCCTCCTTCTTTCCAGAAAGCAGTACCCTGGCTGATGTCGAACGTAATGCCGTCAAATCCGTCGATGACTTCTTTGGTCTTCATAATGATGTGGCCGACACGGTTTACCATCAGATTATTAGTCGTTGTTGTCGTTATTTTCAACTCTGTTTCACTCAGTGCCTCAGCTTTCAGCCAACTCTGATATTCCTTAGGAACTTCAACTTTCCATTCTTTGTTTGCGCGAATCAGTACAGTCTTTTCCATACCACTGCCTGTTCCGGGCATGCTGATTGTTGTACTTTCGGGATCTTCTTCCAGTTCAATGATCACTCCATTTTGAGTAATGGTAAAGGTGTATTCTTCAAACTCAGTTTTTATAGTCAGCGTGCCTGCTCTCTTGGCGCCTGCATTGGCGGGCAGCGTCACAGTTACGGTTTCTGCTATGGCATCTTCATTACCTGTACCGGATGTTTTGTCGATATTGGAAAGGAAAGCGGTGGAAGGAATGATTTCCCAAGCTTTGTTGGAAGCAATGGTAAAGGTGATGCTGCCGCCTTCTGTCGGTACCAGTTCATCGTAAGGAACCACCACCAGGTCTTCTTTCGAAGCCTGCTCGATAGTAACTACCTTGGTGCCTTCAACGCCTTCTGCCTTGATAGTCAGTTTGGCTGTACGTGCTTTCTTTCCTGTATTGTTTTCCATTGTCACCACAATCTCCGACACAAGTGAGCTGGCTGCACTCATCGAAGGAGTCGGCTTGCACCACTGCTGGTCACTTTCGATCGTCCAGGGAGTGTTGGAGCTGATGTTGAACACTACATTGCTTGGAGAAGTTGCCAAAGCAGTATAAGACTCCAGAGCATCTATCTGGATATTGAGAGGACCTTCCGGCTGTGAGTCGATGTCGAACTCCTGGCATGCTACAAAACTGAATGTGCACAGTGCAAGAATCAGTTGCATTAACGTGTTGCTATATAACTTTTTCATATATCTTTTAAATATTAGATTAGACAATTAATTACCATCCTGTGTTTTGAGGATTTAAGTTTGTATTCTTGTATAGTTCGCTTTGAGGGATCGGATACAGATACATGCAATCTCTCCAGTTACGGGTTTCGTAAAGGTTCTTGTAGAAGTTGAACGTACCGTCCGCCTGCTTCTCGATCTTTACTCCGTATAGTTCCCGCTGGGTAGTATCGGCAATCTTCCATCTCCGTACATCCCAGAAACGATGATCTTCGAAAGCAAACTCTACACGCCATTCATTGTACAGGCGTTCCATGAATTCATCTTTTCCCATGGAAGGAATCAACGGCATATCGGCATTCTTTCTCACTTCATTGATAGCCCACAGAGCAGAATACTTATAAGTCTCATCTGTGTAATTGACATCATTGAAAGCGTTGACCATAGATTCCGCATACGTTAGTAATGTTTCCGCATAGCGGTAAATCACCCAATGATGCTTGCTGACAGCTTCTTTACCCGGTTCAAAGCTAGTAGCTTCCTGAATGTACTTGCGCAGGAAGTATCCTGTCGGTGAACCGCCTTGTGATACGATTCCGTCGTCGGCGCCACCTTTGAAGGTTTCAATGGTGTAGTCTTTAAACGACATTCCGTTGGCAAGAATAGCGCGGTAGAAACGTTTGTCACGATTCTCATAAGGTGATTGCGGGTCAAATGCAGGGTCTTCGCAAACCCATCCTGTGTTTTCTAGGGTTACTTTGTAACCGTTGACTGTCTCGAATGCGTCCACAAGGTTTTGTGATGGGTAATTGCTGTATGGGATAAGACTGGAAGTGCGTGTTCCCGCAGTCATGCGAAGCGGGAGATTAAACATTTCGAAGTCCGAGTCATCACCATTGATCCTCATCAGTACAACTTCTTTTGAGTCGAGGTTGTTGGCACTCTCCTGGGGGTCGAGAGAGTAAAGCCCTGTGTTGATAATATCTATTGCTGCTTTGGCAGACTTTTTCCACAATTCGGTATCCATAGAAGGATTATGTAGCTTACTGGCAGCATATAGCAGTGCTTTTGACTTTACTGCCATTGCAAAGCCTTTGGTCACTCTGCCGATTTCTGCTCCCGGTTCGTTTACATAGCTGTCCGGCAAGTTATTGGCAGCGTCGTCGCATTCACTGACAATGAAGCTGATTACTTCGCTGAATGGTGTCTTGCCGATTGTATTGGCTTCCTCTTCAGTCAGTACTTCCAATGGCATGGCGATGTCACCGTAGCGGCGTGCCAGTTCAAAGAAGTAGTGTGCCCGCAGCACTCTGGCTTCGTAAGGGAAATATTTCAGCTGCTTCATCCAGTTTGTATATTGTCCGTCGTGCTCGTAGCGTGTGAAGTCCACTTGGGCAATCTCTGCTATAAAACTGTTGGCAGCACGTATACCACGATACAGGGTCCATGAATCGTCATAAGTTTTAATAGGCGACCAGTTACCGTTATTGGTATTCTGGATATTATCTGCATAGGCTCCGAATTCGCCGTCATCACTGGCACAGTCGCGCATGGAATATCTGTCTTCGGTGAAAATTCCGCCGGAGGTCGCAAACAGTTGGTAGCCTTGTGGCATGTATGAGTATACGTGGGTAAGCATTGATTTGCTTGTACCGAAATACTTGTACATGTCTTCTTTTGTCTTCAGGTTGTTCGTTTCATCAAAGTCAAGGTAGTTGCACGAAGCAAAGACCAACGAAGACAAAATGGTTAAGAGTATGTATTTGGTTCTCATAATGTTCATTTGTTACTTTGCATTAAAAATTAAGTTTGATACCTGCCCAATAACTTCTTGTCGACGGATAAGCGATGCCAAGTTGTTCCGGATCGGCAAAATGGATATTGTCTAATGAGAACAGATTGGTGCCTTGTACGAATACTTTCAGGTCGGCAAAGCGAGTCTGCGATTTCGGGAAAGTGTAAGCTACCAATAGGTTACGAAGTTTCAGGAATGAACCGTCACGGTACCACAGTGAGCTGGCGCGATAGTTATTCAAGTTTTCTTGAGTAGTCAGTCTCGGCATGGTTGCATTGGTCTTATTCTCCGGTGTCCAGCTTATTTCTTCATTCAGGAATGTATTTGAAATGTTGCCATTGCTTACAAGTGGACTATAAAGCGGACTGTTGAGCAATGAAACAGTGACTCCGGTCATTCCCTGGAAATCAGCGGAAAGCTCCAGTCTCTTGTATGAGAAGTTCAGATTGAATCCGAAATAGAAGCGTGGAACAGATGAACCGAACATTTTCACAACGTCTTTCTCGTCGATGCGGTTGTCACCGTTCTGATCTTTGTATTTCACGTCACCGGGAGCTACGTCCGAGAAGGTTTGTTGCGGACTGTTGTTGATTTCCTGCTGGCTGTTGAAGAAGCCGATAGCTTCCAGGCCGTACATCTGTCCGATACGGTTGCCCTTGGTATACAAGTAGTCGTATTCTTGATATGCCTGGTTTACATTGACTACCTCTGTATTCAGATATGACATGCTAGCACCAATACCATAATGGAAATCACCGATCTTATCATTCCAACTCAAAGAAGCATCCACTCCTTTGTATTTATAGATTCCTTCGTTCACCTGACCTACTGTGATACCGATAATACCGGAAGTAGAATTGGCACCTGACACAAGTATATCCGAACGTTTTTCGTAGAAACCTTCTACTGTTGCATTCAAACGATTATCAAAAGCAGCGAGATCAAATCCGAAAGTCGCTTTCTGTGATTTTTCCGCTACCAGGCCGATAACCGGCAGATCGCCTTCACTGCCACCGGACTGTCCTCCGGCATTCACTCCGAAGTTATAACCGGCACCGCCGCTGCCATAAGACTGACGCCATAGTTCGTGGCTCAGATTGCCGTCCCATCCGGACAGACCGTAAGAGGCGCGAATCTTAAAGAGATTGATCGGTGTCACCTTTTCCATAAACGCTTCGTTGGAGACGATCCATGCAGCAGAAACGGCAGGATAGTTCGAGTATTTGTCTCCGTCGGGCAGGTAAGCTGATCCCGAGCGGTTGAATACGGCATTGAGGCTGTAACGGTTGTCGTAAGTATATGTGGCGTTCACTAGCACAGACTGATTCTTCTGAGAGTTGTTTCTGCCGTTTTTGACTACAGACTGCATATCATAAATCAATGCTCCTCCCACCTGATGTTTGCCAAAAGTGCGGTTATAATCCACCTTTGCCTGGAAATCGCTGCGTAGCATCAGTCTTTCGAAAGGTTGTGTATGTCCCAGTGTTTCGGAGTCTGTACCATAAATGGCAGGAGTTGTCACCAGTGTACCATCGCTGGTGATACTTGCATTGCTGTTCATGTAACGATACTCTTTATTGGTGGTTTCATTCATTCCTCCGATATTATCGAAAGAGACGGATGCTTCGGCTGCCAGCCCTTTGGTCAACGCACTTAAATCCTGACGGATGCTCAGGTCGGCGAGTAATGTTCCGTATACGTTACGGATGTGTCCGTAGTCTTTCAACAGAGCTACCGGATTACCGGTTCCGTACACAGAACTACCTCCATAAATGCCATTCTCATAACGAATGGGGAATGCAGCAGATGGAATGCCATAGATTTTATTGAAAATAGTGTTGCGTCCATAGCGGGTACCTCTGAGTTCTTTCAGTCTGCCCACAATACCGGCTTTCAGCAATGTGCTTTCCGTCACTTTTACGTCCAGATTGGTACGCACAGTCAGACGTGTGTCTGTAGGTGTAGTGTCGAAACGTGTATCTTCCGTGTTTTTTTTCAACATGGAGCGATCCCGGTAATAGTCTACTACCGTGTAAAAACGGAACTTGTCACTACCTCCGCTGAAAGACATTTTCAGGTTGTGTGTGAATCCGGTGTCGTTCAGTGTTTCATTCCACCAGTCTACATTCGGATAATCATACGGATAGATCCCTGTCCGGAAAGCATTCAGTTCCTGTGCATTGTAGCGTGCAGGCAGACCGTCTCCGCTTAATGCTGTATTGAGGGAATTCGCGTACGTATAGGCATCTGCAAAGTCCGGAGAGCGGAATTGGGTATTGACACCGAAATTATAGTCCACATTTACCTTCAGGCCATTGCTTATTCCGCGTTTGGTCGTGATCAGTACTACTCCATTCGCACCACGCATACCGTAGAGAGCTGCTGCCGCCGCATCTTTCAGAACGTAGCATGATTCGATTTCCATCGAAGTGATGTCACTGATATCACGTGGGAAACCATCAATTAATACTAGCGGGGCATTTCCGTGTATAGAGAGGGTGGATACGTTATCGGCTGACGAGCCTGTACCCTGATATACATTCAGACCTGCCACTTTTCCATACAAAGCTTTGCTGATATCTATGTACGGGGATTTTTCGAATGCGGAAGCATTGACTCCGTTGATAGAGTAACTGCTGGTCCGGGAAGATACGTTCATCTGGTAGCCGATGCTCAGTGTATCTGCCAGCTGCATTTCCGAAGCAGCTTTGGATGTCTGTGCATTCAGGGATACCGAACCTCCCAGGAGCAGAGTGATTAATATATAATTTATTTTATTCATTGTTCAAACGATATTAGTTAACGTGTCATTTACCAGCCCGGGTTTTGGGTCATTCCATATTGCTTGTTGATTTCCTCCTGAGGAATCGGAGCCAGATACCACTTGGTATCCCAGTTGGTAGCCCAGTAATGGTCTCCCAGTTCGATCTTCTCGAAGGTGAACTCAGTCGGATTGTTCAGGTCGTTACCTCTGCTTCTGAGTCCGTACAACTTCTTCTTGAAGTCGCTCTGACGGTCTCTGCGAACGAGGTCGAACCAGCGTACTTCTTCAAATCCTAATTCGAGTGCTCTTTCTCTCAGTACGGCTTCGAGGAACTGATCGTGATTCATTGTCTTGGAAAGTTCCGGCAGACCTACTCTCTTTCGTACATCGTTTACCATTTTGTAAGCTTCGTCGGTAGGGCGTCCGTTGACTTCGTTGAGTACTTCCGCATATCCCAGCATGATTTCCGCCAGACGGGTGTGTGACCATTGTACCGGACCTTCGCGATCGTTGTTTTCCTGTAAGATGTACTTCATGATCAGGAATCCGCTACCGTCTTTGTAGTCGGCATGGTTGATATAAACAGGAGCTGTTGTTCCGTTGCAGTAGGTGTCTCCAGGACAAGCTACATTTTCATACAGACGTGGGTCGCGGGTGGGCACCATTTCGCCTTTTGTAAAGAACGGTTGCTTGGAGGGTGACTTCCAGTCGAAATTTGCCGGAAAATCAGTTCCGTCTTCCCACGGAAACATATCTACATAGTTCAATGTAGGGCCGCTGTAATAACGTTGGCCGATAAAGCTGCTGTGAACATCGGAGCCATATCCTTGACGGGTAGAGATTAATATTTCTGTTCCGCCGCGGTTGTAGTAGGCCTGACGATAGGCCAGACGTCTTGCCCGGTGCGTCTCTTCCGTAGGTTGAATCAGTTCGTATTCGTGCCGTTTTTGTAATTCTGTGAAAAAGGCTGCGCCTGCTTCGGCGGCATCTTTCCATCGTTGGTCGCTGTAATTTCCGTAACAGGTATATTCGTCTGCTTCCGGATGCCATTTGGTGTTTGAGTTGAAAGTCGGACTGGCTGCCCATTGCAAGACCTTGAACTTTAATGCCATCGCTCCTGCCAGGGTCATACGTCCGTCATCTGCTTTCTCGGCTTTCCAGGCCAGATTGGAGTTGATGGCTTCGTTGAGCAATCCTACGATCTTCTCTACCGTTTCGGCAAAAGTGATACGGGGGAAATTCATTGTCTCGTTTACGTCTACATAGTGGTCCAGCCATGTCACACCGCCTACATATCTCAGCATTTCGAAATAGCAGAGGGAGATCAAAACTTTGGCTTCCGCGATCCGTTCACTTTTCTCGCTGGCTGTCATGTCGGGCACTTTCTCTACGTTCTCGATATATAACCAAGCGTAACGGATGGTGGTCCAGTCAGACTTGCTTCCATAACGGTAAGCAGAATTCTTTGGGACGTTGTTGGCACTGAGTGCTCCGTTGTAATAGAGCTTGACAGGCCCATCACTGATATTGTCACGGAAACTGTAACATAAGTCTGTGATTGATTCAAGTATGTTCACACCCAATTTGTAGTCAGAGCCGGTCGGTAGCCCATAAGGTAATCCGGTATATGCTTTGGTCAGCACCTTTTCGGCATTTATTTTCGAAGAGAACATTTCTTCGGTAGTCGCTCCGGAACTCTCAGGCTGGTCGCCCAGAAATTTATCTCCGAAGCTGATTTCAGAACAGGAGGAGGCTATCAGTACGCAACCCAATGCTATTCCGAGTCCTTTTATTATTCTATTCATACAGTCGTTTTTTAGAAGTTAAGATTTAAACCGAAGCTATATACTTTGATCAGCGGATAATCTCCGAATCGGTTAGGATCACTTTCCGGATCAAGATATTTAAGCGGTGAGAAGGTCAGCAGGTTGTAGCCGCTGAAGTTTAATCCGAGTGAGCTGAGGCCCAGTTTCTTCAGGAATTTCTTTCCGGTGATGGTATAACCGAAGCTCAGGCTCTTCAAGCGGAGATAGGAAGCATCCACCAACCAGAGGGTAGAGGGTTCGGAGTTCCAACTTTCCGATTCTTCCGACGGACGTGGATAAACAGCTCCCAGTTGGTTTTCCGGAGTCCAGCAACCGTCGTAGAAGTAAGTCAGCAAACCACGCTTTCCGGCATTCGTATAAGGGATACGGTATTCGATGTCATACATTCTGTTAACGTTCTTGGAACCCACCCATTGCATGGTGAAGTTGAATCCTTTCCAGTCGAATCCCATGTTCATGCCGAAAACGTATTCCGGACGGGTAGCATAACCTGCTACGCTCTTGTCATTACCGTCCACGATGTGGTCTCCGTTGAGGTCGGCGTACATGGCGTCACCCGGATATACCTTCTGATAAGGCTGAGGCAGTTCCGGCTTTAAGGTCAGTTCGCCGTCGGCTCCGGTGATGAAGTCGCTGTACTGATAGAGACGGATGTAGTTGTATACTCCGGTCTGGCGTCCGGTAGAGCCACCGGTCTGGTTCATATAAGAGAATTGCTTGGGCACTTCGTCCATATAGAGGATTTTGTTGCGTGCGAAAGAGACGTTGGCATCCACATTATAGGTGAAATCCTTTCCGATCTTATCGCGCCAGCCGAGAGAAACTTCGTAACCGTGGTTGTCTACCTTACCAATGTTCAGGTTAGGCAGTGCAGTTGCGATGATGCTTGGGGTCGATTCCGGAGAGATCAGAATGCCTGTGCGGTGTTCGATAAAGTAGTCGAAGGTAGCGGACAGGCGGCTGTTGAAGAACTTAAGATCAATACCGTAGTTCTGCTTGTCGGCTGTTTCCCAGGTTACTGCCGGGTTACCCATACGTGAGATGGCTGCTGCCGATTGGGAAATCGGATTGTCCACACCGAAGCTGTAACTGCCCGATGATCCCCATACGGCAGGCATGTACATAAAGCGTGAGTCCACTCCCTTGTCGTTACCGACACGTCCCCAGGATGCTCTGAGTTTCAGGTAGTCTACGATTTTCTGGTTTTCCATAAACTTCTCGGCAGTTGCGATCCATCCGGCAGAGAAGGAAGGGAATACACCGAAACGTGTGCTGCCCGGAGCAAAGTTTTCCGAACCGTTGTAGCCGACGTTTACGTCGAGCAGATATTTACTTTGATAGGCATAAGTAGCACGTCCTACCAATCCTACGTAGTTACGGGGCAGATAAGTGTAGCTGTCCGGATAATAGTTACGCGACTGATTGTAAAGGAACAGACCGGATATTCTGTGGTCGCCGAATGTACGGTCATAGTTGATACGTCCTTCCAGATACCAGTTCTGTCCGCGTCCGCTGCTTTCCGAGTAAGTGAGCGGAGTATCGCTGCCGCTGGGTACATAGATAAGTGATTTATCGTAGTCGGGATCGGTCTGCGACATCGTACCGTTGGTGTCAAAGTATGATTTATAGTACACGGTCTGCGCTTCGATGGCGCCTCCCGTACGTACTTTTTCCAGTTTGAATTTATTGTCGTAAGCACCTTTCACGGAAACGCTCAGTCCCGGAGTGATAAAGTCCAGTTTCTGTGTGATGTCCAAATCCAGATTCAATGTCGTGTCATACGTTTGATTGTAACCTTGTCCGTAGAATACGAACATACCGTCACGCATCACTTCTCCCAGCGGAACCATATCTTTAGGAATCAGTGTACGTACTCCGTTGATAAATCCCGGTCCGGCAAACGGATGTGACCAGATCTGTGCGATTACCCAGGGGTTTTGGTCTTCTCCTGTACCCGAAACGACGCTGCGCGGTTCCTGTATCTTACCTAAAACACCACCGACACCGAGTTTCATCGAAGTGGTCTTGGTCAGATTGGCATCGATATTGGCGCGGTAGTTATAGCGGTTGTAACGATAGTTATTGTCGTACATTTGTCCGGGAAGTTCTTTCAGAAGTCCGTTCTGATAAGTATAACCTACTGAGATGAAGTATCGTACATTATCGCTACCGCCGGAGATATTTAGGTTGTTCTGGCTTTGAAGATAGATATTATTAAAAATATACTTCTTCCAGTCCATACTGGGATACATGATGGGGTCTGAGCCGGTGCGATAGGCTTCTACCTGTTCCGGAGTGAAGTATAACTTAGGATTCGTAACGTGGTCCATCTCCTGCTTCATATTCCAGAAGCGTGCAAACTCGTAACTTCCGGTCTGCTCTACCAGTGAGATGGGTTGTTGCAGACCCAGTTTGGTGCTGGCGGAAATCTGCGTTTTGCCTGCTTTACCTCTTCGGGTGGTGATCAATACAACGCCATTAGCACCTCTTACTCCGAATACAGCGGTGGAAGAGGCGTCTTTCAATACTGAAATACTTTCGATTTCGTTCGGGTCGATTTGTGAAAACTCACGTTCTATTCCGTCTACTAAAACCAAGGGCTTGGATTGTGAATCATTTAATGAACCGACGCCACGTACGTAGATGGCAGCAGCATCTTTACCAGGCTGTCCGGTAGTCTGTACGGAAGATACACCCGGCAATGCTCCTGCGAGGAGGTTCGTGATACTTGTTGCCGGAGATTTGATCAACTCTTTGTTGTCAATGGAGGAGACGGCACTGGTAAGCATGCGCTTGTCCTGATTACCGTAGGCGATAGCTACAACTTCCACTTCACCGAGGTTCTGTGCATCTTCTTTTAAGGAAACATTGATGATTGTTCTGTCTCCGACCACGATCTCCTGGGTTACATACCCGATAAAGGAAATGTTCAATACGGATTTTTTGCTTGGGGCGACGATCGTAAAGTTACCGTCAAAGTCTGTGATTGTCCCAATACTCGTGCCTTTCACAGTCACATTAGCTCCGGGAACGCCTTCTTTGAGTGTTTCATCCGTTACTCTACCCTTAATTGTGATACCTTCCGGGGGCAAGGCATACATCAACGGTATGAATAAAAGAAACGTAACAAGAAAGCAGAATCTTAAATTGAGCGCGTTTCTCATACTGTTTAATTTGATAGGTTAATAATATATTTAGTTTATAGTTAGGTCAACCGGGTTGGGGGTGACTTTTATTCTCTTTATTCTCTCTTCAGTTTCTAAATATATCCTTTGCTTATGTGCAATAAGGTTAACTTCATTTATCTTTTAATGATGATGCAAAATTAGGGGTGATGTGAAAAATGGACGTGCAATATTCACCAAATTAGGTGCACAAATAGCTAGAAACACTATCTGTAACAAATGGGTAGACCTTGATACAAAATTATAGACGGAATGGAAAAGGAGGCTTTGTAAGGAACAATAAAAAAGCCCATCCTGTTATGTTGCACATAGGCAATAACAGGATGGGCATCTGATTGGTTCTTCTCTTTGGAGAATATGTCTTGTCTAGAAGCTGAAGCTTAATCCTCCCAGGAAGTTAAGACCTTCTGTAGGATAGCCCAGATAATACTGGTATTTCTTATTGAGGATATTATTAATCCGGGCATACACGGATACTCCTTTGAACACATTATAGCTGGCTCCGGCATGCAGGTCGCTGACTGCTGCGGCTTTAATGCCTTCTACCTTTGTGCGTCCGATATAATCGTAACCGAGATTGATATTCAGTCCTGTGATCGGGCGGAAGTCTGCGCTGAAATTAATTTCGCAGGCGGGTTTCATATACAGGCTGTATTTTTCTTTCGCATCCCAGTTGCGGTAAGTTCCAGCAGCGGACAATGCAATGAGGTCTTTATATTCATAGCTGATCTTCATACCGGCGTAGAAGTTGTTGGCATTGCTGAATTCCAGATTCAGATATTGATGTGCTGTGACCGGAGAGGAGGAATTCCCTTCCTGACCATCACCGGCGAGTGAGGGATCATAGTTGACAAATGTTTCTTCCTGCACCTCAAAGAAATCGTCTTTCAAATCCTGATAACCGCCATACAGATTAATCCATAATCCGGGATAAGGACTCGCTTTAAATCCTATTGCTGCATTCAGCTGTTCGTACGTATCGAGAATAGGGGCTGCCGGCAAGGCATAAGGACAGATCGTTTCCAGTCTGCGGAAATCGTTGACCAGCTTGCCTCCGGTAGCTTGCGCATAGAGTACGTAGCTGTCGGAAAAGATATACTGTGCTGTTATATCCGGAGACACGCGGAATGATTTACCGCTGCCGAATGAGAGATCTACATTGGCTCCTGCACGCAGATTCCAGCTGTCGCTGCTAAGTTTATAATGCGGATTCAGTGCCAGAGCGGTACGGTTCTCATATACCTGGAGGTCGTCAGCAAGTTTCAGGTCTTTATTGTAGATGAGATTACGCATGTCCAATCCGATGTTGATGCTCTGTTCGTCGCTGATAGCGCCGCTGATCAATCCTTTGGTATGCACTTGTGTTTCTCCGACTTTGTCATTGAAAAAGAAAGTGTTATTGTTCTGACGGTTGTACATCATCAGATTGGTTTCCGCTTCGAACTGTATGGGATAATTTTCATCTGTCGATTTTACTCCCAGATGGAAGTCTCCTGAAGTAAACTTCTGCTTGCCGGGCTGAACCGGAGAAAGGTTGAAATTGCTGAGTCCGAAATTAGCGGCGATGTTGAAATCTACCTTGTTGAACTGGTGGATATAATCGATATTCGCACGGGTACGGTAATAATAAGCGTTCCATTTCGTGTCTGCTTCCGGCATAGTCAGTTTGCCATCCATTCCGTCCATCTGAAAGCGGACGTTCAACTTGTCCCTGTCCGACAGACGGAACAGGTAATTGGCAAGGAGATCCAGATTACCGTAGTTTCCATATCCGGCGCGTATATATCCGGGCTTGCTGCCGGGCTGCACTTCCGTTCCTACATAGGGACGCATCAGGTCGGCAGGAATAGAGGTAGCCGGGAAGAAAGTAGTGGCATATTCCACTTCCTTTTTGCTGACGGTAGGTTCTTCCACTTTGGGCAGCACATTCACTTTGGAAGCATCCAGAATGTCGGGATTATATTCCTGTTCTACGACGACCGTGCGGTTCATGATCGTATCTTTCGGCTGAGTATTCTGTGCCTGGAGGTTGAACGGCATCAGAAATGCCAGTGTAAAGCCTCCTGCTATATAAAGAGTTCGTTTCATACTTTTCAATCTTTACTTGTTTAGTTTCTTTAGTCTGTCTTCAATCATGCTCTCGATATCGTCATTGCCCTGGTAATTCTGTTGCAGACTCAGCAGATACTGGCGTGCGTCGAGGTCTTTACCCATAGCGACATATACGTCCGACAGGAGGACAAAGCTGCGTGCTAGCCAATAAGCGTGTGGCGTACTCTGTTCGATGTAGTTGAGCAGCTCTTTTTCTGCTGCCGCATATTCTTTGGCATCGTAAAGTGCTTGGGCAACTTGGTATTTAGCTTCGGCACCATAAGAATTGCGGGTATCCTTGGCCAATTCGCGGAAATCATCCAATGCTTTCTTGTCCGCTTTCTGATTCTTATAAGCCTTCGCACGATAATAAAGAGCTTCGTTTTTCAGTTCCGGACTAAGCTTGGCTTCAGCCAGCACCTCGGTTGCTGCATGAATTGTTTCCACATCGTCTCTCAGCAGGAAGGCACAGCGCAGGATGCCGGTTTCGGCAAGCTGGCGGCGTTCTACATTGGTCGCTTTTTCTTTCAGCATCTTGTAGCTTGTCAGAGCTTCTGCCATCTGTTGCTGGTTGAACTGAACTTCCGCACGCATGATCAGCGCTTCTTCTGCGAATGGATTATTCGGATATTCAAGCAATTTTCCGGAGTGGAGGAGCACCATATCATAATTCTTCTGCTCATTTCCAATTTGGCAGAGGTAATAATGTGCATTCAGGCTAAATGCTCCTTCTGGGAAAGTTTGCAGATATTTATTAAGGCTGCTCTTGGCTTCTTCTGTTCTGCCACGTGCATAAATCTTTTC
>ERZ772937.1531-NODE-1531-length-16492-cov-3.141449_pt1 | contig 16492 bp, 19 predicted proteins | sample MGYA00512113_ERZ772937 | MGnify/ENA primary metagenome ERZ772937 (study PRJEB29015, sample SAMEA2737649) | human gut metagenome | biome: human gut; feature: human-associated habitat; material: faeces | place: China | collected 2012 ... | reverse complement strand
ATAATTTCTAGCAAAGCACAATTATTATATTTATAAATTAATTTCTATGTTAAAATATTTATTATACTTTTTCTTTTATATTAATTTAAAGATGGGGTGAAACTATTATGAAAGCACTTATTTTGTATACAAACACAGGTGCCGGACATGCTTCTGCTGGAAAAGCAATTTGTAATGCACTTGATAACTTAAATATTAAGACTGTAGAAATAGATACCTTAAGCTTTGCAGGAAAAAACACATCTAAAAAAGTAGAAAATTCTTATGTTAGCATAGTAAAACATAGTCCTAGATTTTTTGGATCACTTTATAAAGCTGGCGTAAAAATTAGTAACCCTAAGATAAAATCTATAATTTACATTTTAAATTCTCTTTATGCAAATAAAATATATAATGTTATTACTTCTGAAAATCCAGATATAATTATTTGCACTCATATATTTTGTGCCCAAACAATTTCTTATTTAAAAAATAAATATCCATTTAACTCCATTACTGCTGCTATTATAACTGATTATACCTGTGCACCTTTTTGGGAAGAAACAAATTTAGATTATTTTCTTATTCCTCACAAAGATTTAATTAATGAATTTATTAGTAAGGGAATAGATAAAAATAAACTTCTGAGCTTTGGATTACCAGTACATTCCAAATTTAAACAACACAAATCTAAATTTGCTACAAAAAAAGAACTAAACCTTGATCCTAATATGAAACATATATTATTAATGGGTGGCAGTATGGGTGCAGGCAATATACTTGAAAGTACCAGAATCTTATCTGATAAACTACCTAACATTCAGGTTACGGTTATTTGTGGACATAATGAAGAATTATTTAAAGAATTTAATAAAGTAAAACTAAATAAAAATATTAATATATTATCTTTTACAGATTCTATTGATTTATTAATGGATGCAAGTGATATTTTAATTACTAAACCTGGTGGATTGACCACAACAGAAGCAATGACCAAAAATTTGCCTATTATAATGATAAACCCAATTCCTGGCGTAGAATCTGCTAATTGTAATTTTTTTAAAAGTCATGGGATGGCACTAGCTTCTAATTCAGTAAATGAAACTTTATCTCTGTGTAAATCTTTATTAACTGACGATTCATTATGCAATTCTATTATTCAAGCACAAAAGAAAAAAACAAGGCTGTCAATGCAGAACTTGCAGAGATTCTTACGGTTTTAAAGAATAATGGTGAAACGCTGAATAATGATTTCAAAATTGACCGGAAAAAAGACGGTACATACAGCTTTAATGTATCCGGTTCCTCGCTGAACCGTTTTCGTGCGGATGTTTTCGGAAAAGGCTCTGCCGATGATCTTGAATATGACAAGGAGACCGGAATCGATGAGGCAAATGCAACCGCAGAACAGATTATGGAATATCTGATGGGAAAAGACAACTTTGGCATCAGTTCGAAATATGATGGGGATCTGGCATACCGTATCGTTGTTGTTCGTTATGCCATGCTTGGAAACCGCTTTGCAAGATACAAGGAAGTAAAAATCGCAACCGATGTATCGGACAAGACCGTTGCTTATGTAAATGAGCACATGGACACACTAAGCGGCATTTCCGTCAACGAAGATATGATCCGGAAATATAACTACAGTGAATATTTTTCATCAATCATCGGATACACCGGACCGATTTCAGAGTCGGAGTATACGGCACTGCACAAAAAGAATAAAGATTATACCCAGAATGACACCGTCGGAAAAGCCGGGCTGGAGCAGTATTACGAGACCTATCTGCGTGGGAAAAACGGAGAGCAGAAATTTTATATTGATAATGTAGGAAGAATTTCCGAAATTATCAGCAGCACCGATTCCGTAGCCGGAGATGACCTGTATCTGAGTATCGACGCAGATCTGCAGAAAGCTACCTATCTGGCATTGCAGAATGAGATTGCGGCGATTGTGTATTCCAATATCAAATCAGGGGAGATTCCGATCAACGATGTGTATACGGCTCTGATTGGCAACAGTGTCATCAACACAGAGCATTTTTCAAAATCGAAAGCCTCTGACACGGAAAAAAGTGTGTTAAGTGTTTTTAAATCCCGGCAGAAGACAACGCTTGGCAAAATAAAACAGGAACTGACCAGTTCACCGGAAGCACTGAATACAATGTCGGATGAAGTGTTGGATGAATTTACTTACATCATTTCCATGTTAAAAGACGATCAGGTACTCTTAAAAAATGAGATTGATACCAGTGATTCTGTTTACCAGAAATGGAAAGACCAGAAAATCAGCCCGAAAGAGTATTTAAATTACTGTATCACACAGCACTGGATTGATATCAGTCAGCTGAATGTCGATGAAAAATATGCGGACTCAACAGAAGTATATGATGCATTATGCAAGTATATTCTAAAGAACATTAAGACAGATACGGAATTTTCCAAAATTATATACCAGTATATGATTACACGTGGCGAAATCTCCCCGCGTCAGCTCTGTCTGATTCTGTTCGATCAGGGAGTATTGGATTATGATGATGCAACCGTAAACAAATTGAAAAACGGATCGTTGTCTCCACGGGATTTTCTCATGAAAAAGATTTACAACATTGAGATTACGCCTGCACAGCTTGCACTTGAACCATGTATCGGTTCCTGTGTGGTGACGGATGAAAAAACAGGGGAAATTCGTGCCATGGTAAGTTATCCCGGATATGACAGCAACAAACTTGCCAATGGTGTGGATTCGGAATATTTTGCATCTCTGCAGCATGATAAATCTTCTCCGCTGCTCAATTATGCGACGCAGCAGAAGACCGCACCCGGTTCCACCTTTAAGCTGGTTTCCGCAACAGCCGGTCTGGCAGAAAACGTGATTACGACATCCGACCAGATCCGGTGTACCGGAATTTATAATGACATCAGTAACAAACCAAAATGCTGGATTTATCCGGGCAGTCACGGACTTGACAATGTTTTCGAGGCAATTCGGGATTCCTGTAACGTCTTTTTCTATACGGTCGGCAACCGGCTGGCACAGAAAAAAACAGGATCTTATAATGATGCCAACGGTATTGATCTGATTCAGAAATATGCACATATCTATGGCCTGGATCAAAAAACAGGACTGGAGATTTCGGAAAGCAAATCATCTGTTGCGACAAAATATCCGGTTATGGCTGCCATTGGACAGAGTGATAACAACTATACCACCGTTGCATTGTCCCGCTATGTAACAGCCGTGGCCTCCGGCAAAAAATATAATTATCAGCTGATGAATAAAATCGTGGATGCAGATGGAAAGACGGTCAAAAAATATAAGGCCGACTATGAAGATATTTCGGACACCTTAACAAGCAGCCAGTGGGATGCCATTCATTCCGGCATGCGCGAAGTGGTTTCTACCATGGACCGCTTCCAGGGATTTGATATTCCGGTTGCCGGAAAAACCGGTACGGCACAGCAGGACGGACATGCCAATCATGGTCTGTTTGTTGGTTATGCGCCATATGATGATCCGGAAATTACCATCGCAGTACGAATTGCCAACGGTTACAATTCGCATAATGCGGCAACTGCGGCAAGAAATGTAATTTCATATTACTATAAAGAAACATCGATGAAAGATATCAAGGAAATGAAAGCAGCCGGTGCCAACGGTAACATAAGAAACTCTGTTGCCGATTAGTCACATAGATTACAATTTAAACTAACAGGAGGTTTATTTCATGGGTGAAGCAATTGTTTTCACTTCAGGAAAAGGCGGTGTTGGCAAGACTACAACAATTGCCAACATTGGCGCAGGACTTTCACGGTTAGATAAAAAAGTCATCATGCTTGATACAGACATGGGACTTCGGAATTTGGATGTTGTAATGGGAATGGAAGATCAGATCCAGTATAATCTGATCGACCTTCTCGAAAACAAATGCCGGTTAAAACAGGCATTGATCCGGGACAAGCGTTATCCGAATCTGTTTATGATTCCCGCAGCTCTCCGCTGCAGAAAGATTATGGATTATGAGAGTAAGCTGTATACGCTGATTTCCCATTTAAAACAGGAATTTGATTTCTGTCTGATTGACTGTCCGGCAGGAATCGAAGACGGGTTTCACTTTGCCGTATCTGCAGCAGATCGTGCAGTAGTTGTTACATCTCCGCATATTTCTGCTGTGCGGGATGCAGGAAGAGTCATCTGTCTGCTGGACGGTATGCGGCTTTCACAGATTGATCTGCTGATCAATGCCTACAATGCCCGTATGGTGCGAAAACACGATATGCTTTCGCAAAAAGATGTAGAAGATATTTTAGGACTTTCGGCAATCGGTGTAATTCCTGCCGATGAAAGAATTGTCGTAAGCCAGAATAAGGGAATACCTGTACTTTCCATGCACACAAAGGCCACTCGTGCATTTATGACCGCCGCAAGAGCATTCGCAAATCCACGTGTGATTCCGGTGGATCTGAATAAAGAAGATCCCTGCATCCGGCAGGGAAAAATATATCTGGGCGGAAAGGAATGTGAGTATGAAGGTTAATCGTTTTTCCCACAGACAGGACGGTTCCGGACCAATTGCCCGTGAACGTCTGAAATTAATGGCAGAATCCGCACCGTTTGAACATTCACCTGCTGCAGCAAGGCGAATGAAAAAGGAAATTTCAGATATTATTTCAAGGTATTTTGAATTTTCTCCGGATGACTATGAGATAAGAGTTGTTTTGAAACAAAACAGGAAAAGAGCTTAAGATGTTAAAACAATACAAACTTAGAAATTATCATTTTCAATTGGTGATCAGCATACTGGTTTTAAATATCATCGGTATCCTGATCATTGGAAGTGCCAAACATTCTGTACAGAAAATGCAGATCTTAGGATGTATCATCGGTATGGTGGCGATGGTCATTGTATCCTTGATGGATTATTCCTTTATTCTGAGATTTACCTGGTTGTATTATATCGGAATCATTGTCCTGCTTGGTCTGGTTATGACAGGTATTGGTGACAGTGCCGGTGGAGCACAGCGCTGGATTGATTTTGGAGGTTTTCGTTTTCAGCCTTCCGAGCTGGCAAAAATCGTGCTGATTTTATTTTTCGCACGCTTTTTTTCCAAATATGCAGAGAACCTGAACACGGTAAAAACCATAGGTCTTTCTTTTGTCCTGATCGGAATTCCTCTGCTTTTGATTGTAAAGCAGCCGGATACTTCAACTTCCATCGCAATTGCATTAATTTTTATTAGCCTCTTGTTTATTGCCGGATTAAGTTATAAAATAGTATTAACCGTTTTGGGAATCTGTATTCCGACAGGATTGATAGGAATTACCGTTATACTTCGTATGGCACAATCCTCGGGAGATTACCGTTTCGGTCGAATTATGGCATGGTTATATCCACAGGACCCCAGATGGTCGGATATCGCAGCACAGCAGCAAAATTCGATTATGGCAATTGGATCAGGCCAATTATGGGGGAAAGGCCTGAACAATTCTGCGGCCACATCCATGAAAAATGCGAATTATATCATTGAGCCACAGACAGATTTCATTTTCGCTGTTGCCGGTGAGGAACTCGGTTTTATAGGTACCATGGTAATTGTCCTTTTATTGCTGTTTATTGTGATAGAATGTATTCTGATCGCACGGAAGGCAAAGGATCTCGCAGGAAGACTGATCTGTTGCGGCATGGCTGCACTGATTGGATTTCAGAGTATTTTTAATATTTTTGTTGCCACCGGTCTGATGCCGAATACAGGAATTCCGCTTCCATTTGTAAGTTACGGATTGACTTCTTTGCTTTCTTTGTATTTGGGAATGGGGTTTGTATTAAATGTTGGATTACAGCCGAAAAAATATTACGGGGAATTGTTTAATGAATATTGGACTTGTAGCACATGACTCAAAAAAGAAATTAATGCAGAATTTCTGTATCGCATATCGTGGAATTCTGGCAAAAAACCAGTTGTTTGCAACCGGAACAACCGGACGTCTGATCGAGGAGGTTGCCAACCTCCAGATACATAAATATCTCGCAGGACATCTGGGAGGTTCCCAGCAGCTTGGTGCACAGATCGAGCACAATGAAATTGATCTCGTAATCTTTCTGCGTGATCCTCTGAAACCAAAGTCACATGAGCCGGATGTCAACAGCATTGTGCGGCTTTGTGATGAGCACAATATCCCGCTTGCAACCAATCTTGCCACAGCGGAGCTTTTGATTAAATCTTTGGATAGAGGAGACCTTGACTGGCGTGAAATGTACAAATAAAACTCATCATTTAAAAATAAAACTGCTATGTATTTCCTGCATAGCAGCTCTTTTTATGAACGGATGCGGAACAGGTAAGACTGCGGATATACAAAATCCATACTCCCTGACAGGAGATAATTCTTCCGTCAGCAGCCAGTTTTTTGCAAGGAATCTGTGTGTAACAGACGATATTAATTTTGGCACGGATCAGGTGCATGCAGATTATGCCGGTGGAGCTGGTGTTTTTGATCTGACAACCAAAGAAGTACTGTACAGCCAGAACCTTTTCGAAAAACTGTATCCGGCAAGTACCACAAAAATTCTGACAGCCTATATCATTATCCGTAACTGTGATCTGGATGATAAAGTAACCGTCAGTGCGGATGCCATTGCCAATATGGCGGATTCTTCCAAATGCGGACTTGCTGCCGGAGATGTACTTACTGTCCGGGATTTACTGTATGGACTGTTACTTGTCAGCGGAAATGATGCGGCAAATGTTCTTGCCGAATATTATTCCGGGTCAATTGACAAATTTGCAGAAGAAATGAATCGCGAAGCAAAAGCCCTGGGAGCAACACAGAGCCATTTTGTCAATGCAAACGGTCTGCCGGATGATGATCACTACACAACCGTTTACGATATGTACCTGATCTTTCAGGCAGCAATTCAGACGCAGGATTTTATTGATATTATCCATACCAAAAGTTATGATGCCGCTTATCAGAATGCATCCGGTAATGCCGTGACACAAAAATGGGAAAGTACAAACCGTTATCTGAACGGTCAGACCAAGGAACCGGAAGATATTACCGTTGTCGGCGGAAAAACCGGTACCACAAATGCAGCGGGATACTGCCTTGTTTTATATTCAAAGAATAAAAAGGGCGATGATATTGTCAGTATCGTTTACAAGGGAAAAACACGTTCCGATATGTATACACTGATGAATCAGATTCTTTCAACCTTTGCGAATTAATGATTGTATTTCCTGTGCAAATATACTATAATTATGGTTATAAAGAACCGTTTTTTGTGACTTTTTATATTTGCAGGAGGAAGTGCCATGATTGAAATCATTTGTGGGGAAAAGGGAAAAGGAAAGACCAAGGAACTTTTAGAAAAAGTCAATCACACCGTCAGTACCGTTACCGGGAGTGTTGTTTATCTTGACAAAAGCCAGAAACATATGTATGAGTTAAACAATAAAGTCCGTCTGATCAATGTAGTGGATTATCCAATTACAAACTGTGATGAATTTTTAGGGTTTATCTGTGGGATTGTATCCCAGGATCACGATCTGGAAGAAATGTATCTGGACAGTTTTCTTACCATTGCATTCATTGAATCCGATCAGGACATGGTAAGGGCGATTGAAAAACTGGATATTATCAGCGAAAAATACAAAGTCCGTTTTATTTTAAGTGTTTCCAAAAATAAAGCGGATCTGCCGGAATATGCACAGGCGAAAGTAACGGTTTCGCTCTAAGAGATCCCGGTTTACGGAAGATGGGAGTGCTTCTTATTGAGAACACTCCCATCTTTTTTGTGTCTAATCCTCCAGAGAGGAACGGATTCTTCCGTAAAAGCTGATCAGATATAATCCGCTGAGTCCTACCAGCGCATATATGACACGCGTCAGCCAGGTCCCGTTTCCAAAGATAAAGGAAACCAGATTAAACTGGAAAAATCCAATCAGTCCCCATACAATACATCCAATTACTGCTAATGTTAAAAGGCAGTTATCAAGCCATTTCATTCTTCTTACCTCCATTTTTTATCCATAGTATGAGACAAAAAATTAAAATTATACACATTTCTTCTGATGATTGTATTTGCGGTTTGAAAATGGTAAGATAGAAGTATCAATCAGTGAGGTGGACTTTTTTGACACGCAAACAGAATGTTGTACGAATGCATCATGGTCTGAATTTAAATATCGGAATCGTGATTTTTGTAATTATAATTATCTATGTCATCTTTAATCTTATATCGTATCTGACTTCCAGCCCGGTTGCTGAATACGAAGTAGGTCAGGGAACCATTGCAACAAACCATGTTTATCACGGACTGATTCTGCGCGATGAGACGGTTGTCTATGCAGGACAGAGCGGTTATATCAATTACTATCTGAAAAACGGGGCAAAAGCCTCCGTCAATGATGTGGTCTATTCCATTGACACCAGCGGGGAACTTTCCCGGCAGATTTCAGATGCCGCATCCACTGGAGACACCCTTGACCCCGAAACACTGAAAGAAGTTTCCTCCGATCTGGAGGTTTTCCGGAATTCCTATGACTCCAACACATTTTCTTCGGTTTATACATTTAAAAACGAACTCAATGCGCAGCTGACACAGACCCTCAGTATGAATGCCCTCAGTTCTTTAAATGAAGATGTAAAAACTGCTGTAGAAAACAATACATTTTATAAAAAAAAGTCAGAAAAACCGGGAATTATTGTATATTACACGGACGGCTATGAAAGTGTCACTACAGACAACTTTACTGCCGATCAGTTTAACATGGCAGATTACAAAAGAAATTCTCTGGATGATCAGGAACAGGTCACGGCAAATACCCCTGCCTACAAACGGATTGACAGTGAAAAATGGAATATTCTGTTGCCGGTATCAGAGGATATGGCAAAACAGCTAAAAGATAATGAGTATATTAAAATCCGTTTCTGCAAGGATGATTTTACACTGACAGTCCCTTATTCCCTGACCAAAAAAGACGGAAGTTATTATGTAAACCTGAGTTTAAAAACGGCAATGATCCGTTATGTAAATGATCGTTTCATTGATGTGGAACTTGTCGTATCCGAAAAAACCGGTCTTAAAATTCCGAATTCGGCAATTACAAAAAAACAGTTTTATACGGTTCCAAAAGAGTATTTTACACAGGGAGGCGATTCATCCGATCCCGGACTTATGATAGAAAACCATGCTGGAGATACCAGTTCGGTAACACTGGTTCAGCCAACCATATACTACGAAACGGATGATTTTTACTATATTGATGATGAAACCGTTTCTGCCGGCGATGTTGTGGTAAAAAACAATTCTTCCGGGACGTATACCATCGGCAGTGATGTGGACAAGCTCACCGGTGTTTATAATATCAACAAAGGATATGCCGTATTTAAACAAATTGATATTCTTGCACAAAACAATAAATATACCATCGTTGATACAGGCACTTCCTACGGAGTCGCCCTGTATGATCATATTGCCTTAGACGGCAGTAAAATAAAAGAAAACCAGCTGGTTGTAAAATAAAAGGAGTGTATACATGATGGATTTACAGGAAAACCTGCAACAGGTAGAAGCAAATATATGCAAGGCATGCGAAAACGCAGGAAGAAAACGCAGTGATGTGACACTGATTGCTGTCAGCAAAACCAAGCCAGTCGAAATGCTTCAGACCGTATATGATCTTGGGCCGCGTGATTTTGGGGAGAATAAAGTTCAGGAAATGTGTGGAAAAATGGAAGTTCTTCCAAAAGATATCCGCTGGCATATGATCGGACATCTGCAGACAAACAAAGTGAAATATATCATTGGAAAGACAGAACTCATCCATTCGGTGGACAGTCTGCATCTGGCAAAAGAAATCGAAAAACAGGCGGCAAAACAAAACGTAACCGTCTCGATTCTTGTCGAGGTCAATATTGCAGAAGAGGAGAGTAAATTTGGTATTCATAAGGAAGAAACCATTTCCCTTATCCGCCAGATTGCCGCTTTGCCGCATATCCAAATCCTTGGGCTGATGACGATTGCACCATTCGTGGAAAATCCGGAAGACAACCGCACTTACTTCCGGCAGATTCGCCAATTATCTGTTGACATTGACGCACAAAACATAGATAATGTACGTATGGATATTTTGTCCATGGGAATGACCGGAGATTATATGGTTGCAATTGAAGAAGGTGCAACCATGGTTCGCGTTGGAACCGGAATTTTCGGCGAAAGATATTATCAAAAATAAGGTGGTAAAAAATGAGTATTATTGATAAATTTCTCGATGTCATGCGTTTAAATGATGATGATTACGAATTTGATAACGAAGATTACGATTACGATGATGAAGAGGAGTATGAGGCAAAGGAAAAAAGGCCTTCCCGCAGGGAACGTAAAAAAGAAGAGCAGGAACAGCAGACTGCGGCAACTTTTGATATTTCCGAAAAACAAAGACAGAAACAGCAAAGTAAAATTACACCGATCAACCGGAACCGCCGTCAGGGACAGCCGGGAATGGAAGTATGTGTGATCAAGCCAACTACCATTGAAGATGAGATTGAAATAACAGAAACCTTATTAAACGGACGTACTGTTATAATCAACATGGAAGGACTCAGTGTAGATATTGCACAGCGGATCATCGATTTTACTTCCGGTGCTACCTTTGCCATGCATGGAAATCTACAGAAGATCTCCAATTACATCTTCCTTGCAACTCCAAATGGGGTTGACATTTCCGGAGATATTCAGGGACTTATGGAATCTTTTGATTTACCAGGATTAAATTAATGATATGAACGAACAGGAATTATGCCGGAAGCGTCTTCTGGATCTTTCCAGACAGGCGGATCGGAAAGGAATTGTATTATTCAGTGATTTTTTGAATTTAAATGAACAAAATATTTTTCATAGTCTGCAGAAGGAACTGTATACTACAGCAGAACTATCCGGTGGCTATGAGCAGGCAGAGCGTCAGATGGTTGCATTTATCCCTGATGCTCTTTGTTATGAATGGTCTTATCCGTTTGTTTGTATCCATGCGGTTCCCCAGTATCCAAAATATGCGGAAAAACTTACGCATCGCGATGTACTGGGGGCACTGATGCATCTTGGACTGGACCGGAGTAAAATCGGAGATATTGTTCTGCTGGAAAATGACATTTATATCTTTTGTTCAGAGACCATCTCAGATTTTATTATGGATCAGTTTACGCAGATCCGCCATACAATGATCCGAAGTTCGATTATCGAAGATGTCAGTACTCTTAAAGTCCATCCCGTTTTTGAGGAACACGATGATATGGTTGCTTCTAACCGCATTGATGCCATTATTGCGCGGGCATATCATTTATCCCGGTCGGAAGCTGCCGCATATCTTACGGCTGAGAAAGTTTTCATTAATGGACGCTGCATTACAAACTGCAATCAATCCTGTGACAACGGAGATATTGTTTCGGTTCGCCAAAAAGGGCGTTTTGTTTTTGAAACCGACCAGTCTCTCAGCAAAAAAGGAAAACTTCGCGTCCGGTTTATGATTTATAAGTAAGGAGAGAACAATGAATCAGAGAAAGACAAAAAAATATATGGGATACAGCGGTCTGCTTGTTATTCTTTTAATTGCCATCGACCAGTTTACCAAATGGCTTGCCTATACCCATCTGTACCAGAAACCGGATGTGTCTGTGATCGATGGGGTATTCCAGTTAAAATATCTCGAGAATGACAGTGCTGCATTTAGTCTGGATCCGGTTTCTATTCTGCACCGGATTTTTCATTTTACTTATTTTGACAGCCATCCGGAAGCTTTTTTGATGGCAAAAATGATCTTTTTTGCCGTACTGACCATCGTTGTGCTTGTTTTACTGGCTATTGTGTATCAGCGAATTCCATTGAACCGCCGTTTTCTTCCGCTGAATATCATAGCCGTCGGAATCTTTGCAGGGGCGGCCGGAAACCTGATTGACCGTGTAATTCATCACTATGTCATTGATTTCTTTTATTTCAGCCTGATCAATTTTCCGGTTTTTAATGTTGCAGATATTTATGTAACACTTTCTGCAATCGCATTGATCATTGTTGTGCTTTTTTATTACAAGGAAGAAGATTTTTCTTTGATTTTCACTGGAAAACTGCAAGATGAAAAGGAGTCCTAAAACCGTGCAGGAAGAATCATTTGAAGTACAGTATACACAGGAAGGGGAGCGTCTGGATAAAGTTCTTTCCGAAATTTATCCGGATTTCTCCCGTTCTTTTTTTCAAAAACTTATCAAAAACAAACAAATTCAGGTAAACGGGGCAGTTCAAAAGGCCAGTTATCCGGTACATACAGAAGATCTCATACGTGTCACCATTCCGGATGCTGTCGAAACGACCATTGAACCGGAAAACATTCCGCTGGACATTCTGTATGAAGACGATGATGTTCTGATTGTGAACAAACCCAAAGGGATGGTCGTTCATCCATCGGCAGGACATTATTCCGGAACACTGGTAAATGCCATCATGTATCACTGCAAAGATTCATTAAGCGGCATCAACGGACAGATACGTCCGGGGATTGTTCATCGTATTGATATGGATACCACCGGTTCCCTGATTGTATGCAAAAATGATGAAAGTCACGTAAACATTGCAGAGCAGATCAAAGAACATACCGTCAACCGTATCTATGTTGGCATAGTCTGTGGAAATGTAACCGAAGATGAGGGAACCATCGAAGGCGCAATTGGAAGGCATCCGGTTGACCGCAAAAAAATGGCTGTCAATGAGAAAAACGGAAAACCGGCAATTACTCATTATAAAGTTCTTGAACGTTTTGGAAATTATACTTATATGCAGTTTCAACTGGAAACCGGACGAACTCACCAGATCCGTGTACACATGGCAAGCATCGGGCATCCGTTACTCGGAGATACTCTGTATTCCAGTGGCAGATCACCGTTCAAACATTTGCAGGGGCAGACGCTCCACGCAAAAACAATAGGATTCGTTCATCCAAAAAGTGGAGAATATATGGAATTTTCTGCTCCTTTGCCGGAATATTTTGATAATTTGCTAAAATTGTTGAAATCCAGGTCCTAAATGTTGTATAATATGTATATACTTTAAGAGATTACTTAAAGAATTTATGACATCGGAGGTAACGGGTATGGGCAATTATATTTATACAATCGGAAGAGAACTTGGAAGTGGTGGATACACCGTTGCAAAACTTTTAGCAGAACGTCTTGGAATCAAGTTATATGATAAAGAACTTTTGGCACAGGCAGCAAAAGATTCTGGTTTTTGCGAAGAAATTTTCGAAAATCATGATGAACGTCCAACCAACAGTTTTCTGTATTCCTTAGTAATGGATACATATACCGGCGGAAATTATTCTGCAGCACCGTTTTTGGATATGCCGCTTAATCACAAAGTATTTTTAGCACAATTTGATACCATAAAAAAGATTGCATCTGAGGAGTCCTGTGTAATTGTCGGCCGCTGTGCAGATTACGCACTGGCTTCTAATCCGGACTGTCTGAGCATCTTTGTACATGCAGATATGGACGATCGTATCAAGCGTGTCAGCAAACGTGAGGATGTCACGGAATCAAAAGCCAAAGATATGATCCAGAAAAGAGATAAGCAGCGTTCCAGCTATTATAATTATTACACCTGTAAGAAATGGGGAGACTCCAGAAGCTATGATCTGACACTTAACACAAGTAAGATCACACCGGAGGCGTGTGTCGACATTATTCTGGATTTTCGAAAGAAAATGGAACAAAAGAAATAAAGCAATTCAGCTCTGAAAAAAGGAACCGGTCTTAAGGTCCGGTTCCTTTTCTTGTATACTTTAAAAATCTATTGAAAATATTAAGAGGAATGAAATCCATGCGATTTGTAATACAACGTGTCACTGAAGCAACATGTGAAGTTGATCAAAAAATTACCGGACAGATAACAAACGGCTTTTGCGTCCTGATCGGAATTGCAGAAACCGATACCAAAAACATTGCCGATAAAATGATTCGAAAACTCCTTGGGATGCGCATCTTCGGTGATGAAAACGGAAAAACAAACCTGTCTTTACATGATATCGAAGGCTCCCTGTTATTAATATCACAGTTTACATTATATGCGGACTGCCGGAAGGGAAACCGTCCATCTTTTATCAAAGCCGGAAATCCGGAACTTGCAAACAATCTCTACGAATATATTATTGCAAAATGCAAAGAAGAAATTCCGGATGTACAAACCGGAATCTTTGGTGCAGATATGAAAATTTCTCTGGTAAACGATGGGCCTTTTACCATATTGCTGGATTCTGAAGATCTTGCATAATGGCTTGCAAAGGCATACGCGGAGTGATATCCTGATTTTATCAGGAGAACTATTCGTTAAACTTAGGTTTTGCGAATAGTTGCATGGATGCCACTATTGCCGTTTCTGCGAACACCTTGGAATGCCTTTTGCATATTCCATTAATTTAGCACAAGTAAAGGAACCATTATATGAAACTACAACAATTATACAGTTATGTCCGCCAGGCAATTGACGATTACCAGATGATTGCTGATGGTGACAGGATTGCCGTCGGCATTTCCGGAGGAAAAGATTCTCTGACACTTTTATATGCATTATCCGGATTACGCAGATTTTATCCAAAGAAGTTTGAATTGGCAGCTTTGACCGTTGATCTGGGATTTGATCATTATGATCTGTCCGAAATCCGGCAGCTTTGTAAAACGCTTGATGTCGAATATCATGTAATCAAAACCAAAATTGGCGAAATTGTTTTTGAAGAACGAAAAGAAAGTTCTCCATGCGCGCTATGTGCAAAAATGCGAAAAGGCGCATTAAATGACTATGCGAGGCAAATTGGATGCAATAAAGTTGCCTATGCGCATCACATGGACGATATCATAGAAACCATGTTTTTATCAATGTTTTATGAAGGACAGTTTTATTCGTTTGCCCCTGTCACCCATTTAGACCGCAGCGGAATCACTGTCATCCGGCCACTGATGTATGTTCCGGAAGCAAATGTCATCGGATTTCTTCATAAATATCATCTTCCCCTTGTGAAAAATCCGTGTCCGGCAGATGGGGAAACCAAACGTGAATATGTCAAACAACTTGTCCGGCAGATTAATTTAGAAAACCCCGGTGTCAAAAAACGCATTTTCCATGCAATATGCACCGGCAGAATAGAAGGGTGGAATATCAATGGAAAACAATGAAAAAGCATATTACGAAAAAGTAGATATTGATAATGAATTAAAACTGCGAAAGCAGCTTGCTGCTCTTCCACCCTACTGCAAACAGTATTTTATAGCAATCGAATCCAAAACCCAGTCACGGACAAGACTTGCCTATGCCTATGATCTTTCCTGTTTTTTCGATTATCTGCACGAAAACAACCCAATTTGCAAAAAAATGAGCATTACGGAGATTCCTCTGAGCATTCTGGAAAGCCTAAAACCCATGGATCTGGAAGAATATCTGTATAATTTAAAAGTATATGAAAAGGACGGTATGGCACATACCAACGAGGAACGGGGAATCAAGCGGAAACTCTCCTCTCTCCGCTCCTTTTATAAATATCTGTACAAAAATGAGTTTATACAGTCGAATCCAGCATCCAAAGTAAGTACCCCGAAAATCCACGACAAAAATATAATCAGGTTAGATGCGGATGAAGTTGCCAATCTGCTTGACGAGGTCGAATCTGGCGAAAATTTAACGAAAAAGCAGCAAATGTTCCATGACCGCACAAAAGTGCGTGATTTGGCCCTTCTGACGCTTATGCTGGGGACAGGAATCCGTGTCTCGGAATGTGTCGGCCTGGATCTAGATGATGTCGATTTAAAAAACAACGGAATCAAGATCCACCGGAAAGGTGGCGCAGAAGTTGTTGTATACTTCGGAGAGGAAGTCAGAAATGCCCTGTGCGGATATATGGAAGAACGAAAACTGATCACTCCGGTTTCCGGGGATGAAAACGCACTGTTTTTATCTATGCAGAAACGAAGAATCGGAGTCCGCGCAGTGGAAAATCTCGTAAAGAAATACGCAAAACTTGTTACAAACTTAAAGAATATTACCCCACATAAACTGCGAAGCACCTATGGCACCTCTCTTTACCGGGAAACAGGTGATATTTATCTGGTTGCAGATGTCCTTGGTCATAAAGATGTCAATACAACAAAAAAACATTATGCTGCCATTGAAGAGGACAGACGCCGCAGTGCCGCAAAATATGTTCATCTTCGTGAAGACTAAACGTAAAAATCTTTTTAAAAAGGTAAAAAAAGAGGTAAAAAATTTTTAGAAAAAATAAAATTCTATGAAAATATAAGGAGGACAAAAAGAAATGGACTTATTATGGAAAGAACGAAAAAGAATCTGGTGCGGACTTCCGCTTACCTTCACTGTGTACAGTTATGACAACGAAAGATTCTATGTAAAAAGCGGTTTTTTAAATCAGCGGCAGGATGAGGTTCGTCTGTACCGCGTCCAGGATCTGACAGTGA
>ERZ772937.1521-NODE-1521-length-16607-cov-6.380921_pt1 | contig 16607 bp, 12 predicted proteins | sample MGYA00512113_ERZ772937 | MGnify/ENA primary metagenome ERZ772937 (study PRJEB29015, sample SAMEA2737649) | human gut metagenome | biome: human gut; feature: human-associated habitat; material: faeces | place: China | collected 2012 ... | reverse complement strand
GGAGCACCTCAAAAACACCATCATACACTAAATCAGTAAGTTGGCAGCATCACCCATTAGACCTTTGATTTTTCTGCGAGAAGATATATTCGAAGTATTGAGCTTGAATGACTCTAATAAACTTCGAGAGGATTGCGGGGCTCTTCTTCATTGGAGTAGAGAAACTTTAATGAAGATGCTTCTCCAAAGAATAAATTATTATGCCGCCAATGTAAATAAAGATCTAGTTCATGATGTTGATGAACTTTTTGACCGTCATGAGATGCGGCAGCGTGCAAAACCTTTTAATTATCTGATGAAGCGCTCGATGATGCGTCCTCGCGATATGATATGTTTATTAACTAAAACAATTAGTTCCATGCGCGATGATAAAAACGATCCGTTCTCAGATAATGATTTTGTTGGTGATAAGTTGGAGGTTGAATATATTTACCAGGCTGAGCCAAGTTACTCAGAGTGGTTAAAACAGGAAATCAATGATGAATGGGCGGTTCAGCGCCCTGAAATAAAAATACTTCTTTCTGCTATACAGAATCATTCATCTACAATTTTTACTAAGAATGAACTGGTTACTGAATTGCAAAAAATAGATGCTAATTATAATACTGAATTGATCAATGAACAGATACGTTTTATGTTCGATATATCATTGATTGGGTTTAAAGTTGGTCAGTCTACAATTTGGCGTTATAAATGTTTTTACCCTTCACAAGGGTTTATTGATTCTGATGAATATAAAATACATGATGGATTGATCCGAGTTCTGAATCTAAAGGAACCTCGAGACAAGAGTGATGCTTAAGATCATTGTAGGTGGCATTACGTCACCTGCATTAATATGTAATGCGCTATATTCGTGGTGTTTTTTAGTCTTTTTTAAGGAGCCATCACGATGATAGCTTTCTGTTCAAAAAATCTATTTGTTCATTGTTCATGTTTTCTATCCAATTAGCATACACTTCATACACCATCTGCGCAGTTTCATCCCCCGTCTGGCTGAATATAAATGCCGGGTTCGCTCAAATCGTCAACAGTAAGCAGGCAAAAGTATGTTGCGTATGGTACGGATTACGGCGGCGAATACCAGCACGTATTACTGTTGCATTCCATCTCGCACCCAAACTGCTTACCGACTAATAAAGGTTTCTGTTTTCCGTTACACATCTTGGGCAAGAAAAATGCAGTTTTTGCTTTTCGGTTCTGCCGTCCTCCCGATGATAAAAGGTGATTTCGCTTTTGCGATGATGTCCAATCAGTTTGTATTGCTCTTTCAGTGCTTCAAGAGCAGTCTGTAGTAGTGTTACCATTTATTTTTGGGGAACCGAACATATCAAGCAAGCGTATGAATATGCCGTGGTGAGGCGGTTTTGAACCACATGCGTGGGATGTGGCAAGCCTGATGGATTTTACGGTGCCGGTAGTGGCATGTCTGCTGGTCTAGTTATTGTTTAATGGCGGTTATCCTAGGTTTCAGGCTATTTGATTGTGGCAAAAATGGGACAAAAAGAAAGTGGGTTATTATTGCTCATCGTAGCTGCTGACGTGCCTTAATTTATTAAAACTAAATAAAATAATTATACGCCAGATGATTATGATCTTTGCCCTTACTTGTTCAGGTTGTATTGTTCTTTCTTACTAATTTCTTGATTTTGCGACATTTAAAAGCGACTCAATTCGTTATATGGCATCAGAAGAGTATGCGTCATGCCGGAACGCCCAGCATAAGAAATCTGATATAAAAAACTGTGGCGTGTATGGTACGGATTAGAGGGGAAAATGTCAGCACATTTGCGAAATGAATCAAAAAGCCCGCAGCAATGTGCGGGCGTTAGTGTCAGCGCACAACCAGCACGGAGCACTCTGCGTGACGCACTACAGCAGCGGCGTTGGAACCGAGCAGATAAGTGGTGATATCCGGTCGATGGGAAGCAATGATGATCATATGAGCGGGGATCTTCTTCGCCAATTCCAGAATGCGGTCTTTGGGCGAGCCTTCCTCAACATGGACATGCACTCTGTCGGTTGGCAGTTTAAATTTTTTAATGATCTCTTCCAGTTGCGATTTGGCTTCCGCTTTCAGGTCATCCATTGCCGGTAATTCTGCGGAATACGCTAAACCCAGAGAGGCATAGTAGGGCAGTGAAGGTATTACCGTCAGGAAATGAACCTCTGCATCATCAATCTTTGCCTCTGCCTCAACGTGGCTAATCACGCGTTGAGTTAATTCTGAATCGGAAATATCGATAGGGACAAGAATCGTTCTGTTCATAAAACCTCCTGTTTTAGTATCCGCATAAAGTGTAACGCCAGATGACACTTTTTGTGTAATGACGGAGTTCACATTTTTAATTTAGATCAAAGGAGGAAGAATAAGCAGAAAAAGCCCGCCATAACAGCGGGCAGGAGGATTTAGAACTGATAAACCAGACCTAAAGCGACAATATCATCGGTAGAGATGCCGTTGGCAGCGTAGAAACTGTCATCTTCATCCAACAGGTTGATTTTATAGTCAACATAAGTGGACATGTTTTTATTGAAATAGTAAGTCGCGCCAACATCGGCGTATTTAACCAGATCTTTATCATCAACACCTGCCGGGTTGTCTGCACCACCCGCAGCGTGCAGGTCACGGCCTTTAGACATCAGGAAAGAGACTGCCGGACGCAGACCAAAATCAAACTGGTACTGTGCAGTGACTTCAAAGTTCTGGGTTTTGTTTGCAACAGCATAATCGCTGTCGCCAAACGGGGTCATATTACGCGTTTCTGAATACATGGTTGCCAGGTAAATATTGTTAGCATCGTATTTTAGCCCAGCAGTCCACGCGTCTGCTTTATCACCACCCGCCGCAGTATGGTTAACCTGGTCATTGGTGCGGTCAGAAGAGGTGTATGCCGCACCAGCGCTAAAGCCCATGCCTAAATCATATGTTGTGGAAAGACCCCAGCCGTCACCGTTTTCATGGCGAACATCACGTCCGTTGTTGGTGCCTTCCTGACCATTACTGGCTCCTTCGTTGTTACCTTGATACTGCACCGCGAAGTTCAGACCATTTACCAGACCGAAGAAATCAGTATTACGATAAGTCGCGACGCCATTGGCTCGACCAGTCATAAAGTTGTCTGCATTGGTATAAGAGTCACCGCCAAATTCAGGCAGCATATCGGTCCAGCCTTCGATGTCGTACATTACGCCATAATTACGTCCGTAATCGAAAGAACCGTAATCTGCAAATTTCAGTCCGGCAAATGCCAGACGGGTCCATGACTGGTTTTTTGAAGATTCAGTGTTGTTTGCCTGAATATTGTATTCCCATTGACCGTAGCCAGTGAGTTGATCGTTAATTTGGGTTTCGCCTTTAAAACCCAGACGCGCATAGCTCTGGTCGCCATCTTTCGCTGAATTATCAGAAAAATAATGCAGGCCATCAACTTTGCCATACAGATCTAATTTGTTGCCGTCTTTATTATAAACTTCGGCTGCATGTGCAGCACCTGCGGCGAGCAGGGCAGGAATTAAAAGTGCCAGTACTTTGCTTTTCATTGAATAAATCCTTTAGTTATTTTATTTGCCTTTTATCCCCATTTCGGGGAGTGAAAACATCCTAAAGGAGAAGTTCAGTTAGCCGATAAATATCATTTGTTACGCCTTAAGTAAAACCTTAATCAAATAATTCCTCTGAAATGATAATAAGTCTGGTGAATGTATCGAAGATAATACATACAAAATAAAAATTATACTTTTAATTTTCTATACGTTATTCTGCGCGGGTTATATGCCTTTATTGTCACAGATTTTATTTTCTGTTGGGCCATTGCATTGCCACTGATTTTCCAACATATAAAAAGACAAGCCCGAACAGTCGTCCGGGCTTTTTTTTTAGAATTGGATAATCCTTATCCAGAGCATTTAATCGGTGTTGCTTTTTTCCGCTTTTCCGGCCATTTGTGCCAGGAAGTCATAGCGTTTTTGCAAATCAGCTGCAGCATCTTTCCATAACTGTTCTGCCACTTCTGGCTGCTGCGAATTCAGCCGACGGAAACGTTGCTCGTGAAGTAACGTTTCTTCCAGTGCTTCTGACGGCGGGCGTGAATCCAGCGCCAGCGGCAGTTTGCCTTCATCGGCACGACGCGGATCGAAGCGATATAGCGGCCAGAAGCCGGTAGCTGTGAGTTGGCGCATCTGGTCGTGGCTGAGTGCCAGATCGTAACCATGCTCTTCACACGGGCTATAAGCAATGATCAGCGATGGCCCCGGATACGCTTCCGCTTCCTGAATCGCTTTCACCGTCTGGTTGAGCTGCGCGCCGAGAGAAATCTGCGCCACATAAACATGACCGTACATCATCATACTGACGCCAAGATCTTTACGCGCTTTACGTTTGCCGTGCTCGCCGAACTTAGTTACTGCACCCAGCGGTGTCGCTTTCGACGCCTGACCACCGGTGTTGGAATAGCATTGCGTATCCAGCACCAGAATGTTGACGTTTTCCGTCAAACTCAATACATGATCCAGACCGCCAAAGCCGATATCGTAAGCCCAGCCATCACCACCAATCAGCCAGATTGATTTTTCCACCAGTGCATCTGCATCACGTAGCAGTTCATGTGCTTCGGCAACATCGTTGAGTTGCTGGCGTAAAGCTGCAACCTGTTCACGACGAACCTCTGGCGTGGCGTCTGATTTCAACGCAGTCAGTAATTCCGCCGGGATTTTATCGGCAAATTGATCCAGCAGACGCAGCACGCGGACACGGTGTTGATCGACCGTCAGGCGGAAACCAAGGCCAAATTCGGCATTATCTTCAAATAGAGAGTTCGCCCATGCCGGCCCACGACCGTTGGCATCGGTGGTATACGGTGTAGAGGGCAGGTTACCGCCATAAATTGAAGAACAGCCGGTGGCGTTAGCGATCAACATCCGGTCGCCATAGAGCTGAGTCAGCAATTTAATATACGGCGTCTCGCCACAACCGGAGCAAGCACCTGAATATTCAAACAGCGGTGTAATCAGCTGCGATGTACGAATATCAATACGTTCCAGTTTGCTACGGTCGATTTCTGGCAGGTTGAGGAAGAAATCGTAATTGATTTTCTCTTCTTCGACATGTTCCAGGCGCGACATCATATTGATGGCTTTAATCTCTGGATTCTGACGGTCTTTCGCCGGGCAAACTTCGACGCACAGGTTACAACCGGTGCAATCTTCCGGAGCTACCTGTAAGACATATTTCTGCCCGCGCATATCACGCGATTTCACATCCAGCGAATGCAGGCTGGCAGGGGCGTTTTCCATCGCTTCGGGTGGCACCACTTTTGCGCGAATAGCTGAGTGTGGGCAAGCGGCAACGCAGTGGTTACATTGGGTACAGAGTTCCTCTTTCCAGATGGGGATCTCTTCGGCGATATTGCGTTTTTCCCAGCGCGTAGTGCCCATCGGCCAGGTGCCGTCTGGCGGCAGCGCCGAAACGGGGAGGGCATCACCAAGCCCGGCGAGCATCGCCGCGGTTACGGTTTTCACGAAATCAGGGGCGGCATCGGAAACCACTGGCGGTCGATTGGCGCTGTGCGGATTTACCGGTTGCAACGGAACTTCTTCTACGGATTCACGCGCCAGCGCCAGAGCCTGCCAGTTGCGTTCCACCAGATCCTGGCCTTTGCTACTGTAACTTTTGGCAATCGCACCCTGCAATTCTGCGAGGGCGCTATCGCCAGGCAGAATTTGCGTCAGATGGAAAAAAGCCATCTGCATGACGGTATTAATACGGGCCGCCAGGCCACATTCGCGGGCGATTTTCGCTGCGTTAATCACATAGAAGCGCGCTTTTTTCTGGTTTAGCACGGCCTGAACTTCCTGCGGCAAGCGCGACCACACTTCATCTGCGCTGTACGGCGTGTTGAGCAGGAAAATGCCGCCAGGTTTTAAACGCTCAGCCATCTGATATTTATCGATAAACTGCAACTGGTGGCAGCCAACAAAATCAGCCTGGGAAATGAGATAAGCGGAACGAATCGGCTGTTCGCTCACGCGAAGGTGAGAAACCGTCAGGCCGCCCGCTTTTTTGGAGTCGTAAACAAAATAGCCCTGTGCGTACCACGGCGTGGAATTACCGATAATCTTGATATTGTTTTTGGTCGCGGACACGCTGCCATCACTACCAAGGCCATAAAACAAGGCTTCAAGTTTCGCCGAGTTTGGCAGGGTGTTTTCCGGCAACGGCAGGGACAGATTGGTTACATCATCGTAAATACCAACCGTAAAGCGCGCTTTCGGTTTAGCCGCGTTGAGCTCGGCAAATACCGCCAGTACACAGTCTGGGCCAAATTCTTTGGATGAAAGACCATAGCGCCCACCAATGACACGGGGCAGAGTTTCGCGCTCGCCATTATTAAAGGCTTCTGCCAGTGCGGTCATTACATCCAGATAGAGCGGTTCTGCCTGGGCACCGGGTTCTTTGGTTCTGTCCAGTACCGCCACGCTGCGTACGGATCCCGGCAGAGCTTGCAGTAAATGTTTAGCGGAGAAGGGGCGGTACAGGCGAACTTTCAGCACGCCGACTTTTTCGCCACGGGTTAGCAATTCATCAACCACTTCTTCACAGGTGCCAATGGCAGAGCCCATCAGGATAATCACCCGTTCCGCTTGCGGATGCCCGTAATATTCAAACGGCTGATACTGACGACCTGTCGCGGCAGAGAAATCATTCATCGCCTGTTCAACATGGTCATAGACCGCGTTGTACCATGGGTTGGTGGCTTCGCGAGACTGGAAATAAGTGTCAGGATTGGCGGACGTACCGCGGATCACCGGATGTTCCGGGTTGAGTGCCCGGGCGCGATGAGCATCAATTTCGACCTGCGGCATGAGATCAAGAATCGTGTCATCGGCCAGCGGGACAATTTTATTGATTTCGTGGGACGTGCGGAAACCATCAAAGAAATGAATAAATGGCACGCGGCTTTTCAGCGTCGCGATGTGCGAAATGAGAGCAAAGTCTTGCGCTTCCTGGACGTTAGCCGCACACAACATCGCGCAACCCGTCTGGCGCACCGCCATAACGTCGGAATGATCGCCAAAAATAGAAAGTGCATGTGTGGCAACGGTACGTGCCGCTACATGCAGGACAAACGGTGTGAGTTCGCCTGCCAGTTTGTACAGCGTCGGGATCATCAGCAGCAAACCCTGCGATGACGTAAACGATGTTGAAAGGGCACCCGTCTGCAAAGCGCCATGCACGGTAGCGATAGCACCCGCTTCCGACTGCATTTCAACCACGCGTGGTGTGTCTCCCCAAACGTTCTTTAAGCCGTTTCCGGCCCAGGCATCAGCCTGTTCTGCCATCGTGGAACTGGGGGTAATAGGGTAGATGGCGATAACTTCACTGGTGCGAAACGCCACCGAAGCAACCGCGCCATTACCATCAATAGTAATCATATGACACCCTTACATTGCGCAAATGAGGGGCGCACGAAATTGCTGCGCGCCCAGTAGTAATCCTTCAATTTTAGCAAATGGCTTTCTTCTGCATTTTCGCTTTTGTGTCCCCCACATCAGCGTAATGAATGTTTTGATCAAACAGAGGGCAAAAAAATAGCCATAAAAAAGTAAAAATGCGGGGCAACGCGCAGGACAGCTCTCGACGCCGCCCTCTGTGCTGCCTATTATTTATGGCGGTGTCGTTTGGCTTGAAGATCAGAGGAAGAAAAGATGCGAGCAGCGTTTTGGGTAGGGTGTGCCGCTTTATTGTTGTCGGCGTGTAGTAGTGAGCCTGTTCAGCAGGCGACTGCGGCGCACGTAGCGCCAGGTTTAAAAGCGTCGATGTCCAGTAGTGGAGAAGCAAATTGTGCAATGATCGGCGGTTCGCTTTCTGTTGCCCGTCAACTGGATGGTACGGCGATTGGGATGTGTGCATTACCCAACGGCAAACGCTGTAGCGAACAGTCACTTGCCGCCGGGAGCTGTGGCAGCTATTAATTCATTAAATCCGCCAGCTTATAAGTTAATGTCTGTTTCGCGGTCGCCAGCGTTAACTGGTTCGCGGTCAGATCCACTTGTGCACCTTCTTTCAGCATTTCGCTAATGGTGTTATCGAGTTCATTAAGCTGCGGGTTAGCGCACATCATACGGGTCATTGCCAGCCCTTTGGCTGTCAGTTCACCATTAGACAGTTTGCCTTCACCGCTAAAGCGGTTACACATGCTGCCGGAAATCATCATTTTTTCACCAAAGCTGATTTCTGGCGGATTTTTATCGCTGGTCACGGGCTTACCGTTTACGCTTTCCAGCACAAAGCGATGATGCTGTAGCTGTTCTGGCGTAACAGCAATTTTGTCATTACTTACACATCCCGCCATCAGCAGGCTTAGCGCAACAAACGCGGCTACTTTCTTCATTGTGGTTCTCAATTACAGTTTCTGACTCAGGACTATTTTAAGAATAGAGAATGAAAGGTCATTGGGGATTATCTGAATCAGCTCCCCTGGATTGCAGGGGAGCGGCAAGATTAAACCAGTTCGTTCGGGCAGGTTTCGCCTTTTTCCAGATTGCTTAAGTTTTGCAGCGTAGTCTGAGAAATACTGGTCAGAGCTTCTGCTGTCAGGAATGCCTGGTGCCCGGTAAACAGCACGTTGTGGCAGGCAGACAGGCGACGGAATACGTCATCCTGGATCACGTCGTTGGATTTATCTTCAAAGAATAGATCGCGTTCGTTCTCATACACGTCCATACCCAACGAACCAATTTTCTGATTTTTCAGCGCTTCAATTGCTGCCTGAGAATCAATCAATGCACCGCGACTGGTATTGACGATCATCACGCCATTTTTCATCTGATCGAAGGCGGCTTCGTTCAACAGATGGTAGTTTTCCGGTGTCAGCGGGCAGTGCAGAGAGATAACGTCTGATTCAGAGAACAGGGTTGGCAGATCGACATACTCCACACCGAGTTCCAGCGCCGCTGCACTTGGATACGGATCGAACGCCAGCAGACGCATACCAAAACCTTTCAGAATGCGCAGCATCGCCACACCGATTTTACCGGTACCGATAACGCCTGCCGTTTTGCCATACATAGTAAAGCCGGTCAGACCTTCCAGAGAGAAGTTAGCGTCACGGGTACGCTGATACGCGCGGTGAATACGGCGGTTCAGCGTCATCATCATACCGATGGCGTGTTCAGCAACGGCCTCTGGATCATAGGCTGGAACACGGACTACTTTCAGCCCCAGTTCTTTTGCCGCGTCAAGGTCGACGTTATTGAAACCGGCACAGCGCAGGGCGATATATTTAACGCCGTGCTTTTTCAGCTCTTCCAGCACCGGGCGGCTGCCGTCATCGTTTACGAAAATACATACCGCTTCGCAGCCATTGGCAGTTTTAGCGGTTTTTTCCGTCAGCAGAAAGTCAAAAAATTCCAGCTCAAAGCCAAAGGACTCGTTCACCTGTTGCAGGTACTTCTTGTCGTACTGTTTTGTGCTATAAACGGCGAGTTTCATAAGACTTTCTCCAGTGATGTTGAATCACATTTAAGCTACTAAAAATATTTTACAAAATTTCAAATATAATTGAAAGCTATGGCGATATTGAAAAATTCATCAACAACTATGCTTAGTGTAGGCGCAACCTTCAACTGAACGGTTAAACATGCCACAATACCCGTATTGAATGCTTAATTTTTCGCTAAATCAGGATATTAACTACCCATGCTGGGTAAATATAAAGCCGTTCTCGCGCTGTTATTACTGATTATTCTTGTGCCGTTGACGCTGCTGATGACGCTCGGGCTGTGGGTTCCCACGCTGGCGGGCATCTGGCTACCGCTCGGGACACGTATTGCATTAGATGAAAGCCCACGCATTACGCGTAAAGGTTTAATCATTCCCGATCTCCGTTATCTGGTGGGAGATTGTCAGCTTGCGCATATCACCAACGCCAGCCTTTCACATCCGAGCCGCTGGTTATTGAACGTCGGCACGGTAGAACTTGATTCTGCTTGTCTGGCGAAATTGCCGCAGACGGAGCAATCGCCAGCTGCTCCAAAAACCCTCGCGCAGTGGCAGTCCATGCTGCCTAACACCTGGATCAATATCGATAAACTGATTTTTTCTCCCTGGCAGGAATGGCAGGGAAAACTCTCTCTCGCATTAACCTCTGATATCCAGCAACTGCGTTATCAGGGCGAAAAAGTTAAATTTCAAGGCCAGCTGAAAGAGCAACAACTTACAGTCAGCGAACTGGATGTCGTCGCGTTTGAAAATCAGCCGCCGGTTAAACTGGTGGGGGAATTTACTATGCCGCTCGTGCCGGATGGACTTCCTGTAAGTGGGCATGCTACTGCGACGTTAAACTTGCCGCAGGAACCGTCACTGGTGGATGCAGAGCTGGACTGGCAGGAAAATAGCGGGCAATTGATTGTGCTGGCACGGGATAACGGCGATCCGTTGCTCGATTTGCCGTGGCAAATTACTCGTCAACAATTGACCGTAAGCGATGGTCGCTGGAGCTGGCCGTATGCAGGTTTTCCTTTGAGTGGCCGACTGGGTGTCAAAGTCGACAACTGGCAGGCAGGGCTTGAGAACGCTCTGGTCAGCGGACGACTGAGTGTGCTGACCCAGGGGCAAGCGGGTAAGGGCAACGCGGTGCTAAATTTTGGCCCAGGAAAATTAAGCATGGATAACAGCCAGCTGCCTCTGCAGCTGACCGGTGAAGCGAAACAGGCGGACCTCATTTTATATGCCCGCTTACCCGCGCAGCTAAGTGGAAGTCTGTCTGACCCAACGCTGACCTTTGAGCCAGGCGCGTTACTTCGTTCAAAGGGAAGAGTCATCGATTCGCTGGACATCGATGAAATCCGCTGGCCTTTAGCGGGTGTAAAAGTCACCCAACGTGGTGTTGACGGACGTTTGCAGGCCATTTTGCAGGCGCATGAAAATGAACTGGGCGATTTCGTGCTGCATATGGATGGGCTGGCGAATGATTTTCTCCCTGACGCTGGCCGCTGGCAGTGGCGCTACTGGGGAAAAGGGAGTTTTACACCGATGAATGCCACCTGGGATGTCGCAGGAAAAGGTGAGTGGCATGACAGCACGATTACGCTGACCGATCTCTCCACCGGTTTCGACCAGTTACAATACGGTACGATGACGGTAGAAAAGCCGCGATTAATTCTCGACAAGCCCGTCGTCTGGGTACGTGACGCACAGCATCCCTCCTTCAGCGGCGCGCTGTCACTGGACGCCGGGCAAACGCTGTTCACTGGCGGCAGTGTGTTACCGCCATCAACCTTAAAATTTAGCGTCGATGGGCGCGATCCGACGTATTTCCTCTTTAAAGGCGATTTACATGCTGGTGAGATTGGCCCGGTTCGGGTAAATGGTCGCTGGGACGGTATTCGTCTGCGCGGTAACGCCTGGTGGCCTAAACAATCACTGACTGTATTCCAGCCGCTGGTGCCACCCGACTGGAAGATGAACTTACGCGATGGTGAACTGTATGCTCAGGTTGCATTTTCTGCTGCGCCTGAACAAGGATTCCGCGCGGGAGGGCACGGCGTGTTGAAAGGCGGTAGTGCCTGGATGCCAGATAATCAGGTTAACGGTGTCGATTTTGTCCTGCCTTTCCGTTTTGCCGATGGAGCCTGGCATCTGGGGACTCGCGGCCCCGTTACGTTGCGAATTGCCGAAGTGATTAATCTGGTGACAGCGAAAAATATTACGGCTGATTTGCAAGGGCGTTATCCGTGGACTGAAGAAGAACCCTTGCTGTTGACTGATGTTAGCGTCGATGTGTTAGGCGGTAACGTACTGATGAAACAATTACGTATGCCGCAACATGACCCGGCGCTGTTGCGGCTGAATAATCTCTCATCCAGCGAACTGGTTAGCGCCGTCAATCCGAAACAATTCGCCATGTCCGGGGCATTTAGTGGTGCATTGCCGTTATGGCTAAACAACGAAAAATGGATAGTGAAAGATGGTTGGCTGGCAAATAGCGGGCCAATGACCTTGCGGCTGGATAAAGACACCGCAGATGCGGTGGTGAAAGACAATATGACTGCGGGTTCAGCAATTAACTGGTTGCGCTATATGGAAATTAGCCGGTCATCGACAAAAATTAACTTAGATAATCTCGGTTTATTAACCATGCAGGCCAACATTACAGGTACCAGTCGCGTTGATGGTAAAAGCGGTACGGTAAACCTTAATTACCATCATGAAGAGAATATTTTTACGCTGTGGCGCAGTTTACGCTTTGGCGATAATCTCCAGGCATGGTTGGAGCAGAACGCACGTCTGCCGGGAAATGACTGTCCGCAAGGAAAAGAGTGTGAGGAAAAACAATGAAAATTTTACTGGCTGCGTTGACGTCATCTTTTATGCTGGTTGGCTGTACGCCTCGCATTGAAGTCGCTGCACCTAAGGAACCGATCACTATCAATATGAACGTTAAAATTGAGCATGAGATCATCATCAAGGCAGACAAAGATGTCGAAGAGCTGCTTGAAACTCGTAGCGATCTTTTCTGAGGTGATGATGAAGAAAACATTACTTCTTTGTGCGTTTCTTGTTGGGCTGGTAAGCAGCAATGTAATGGCATTGACTCTGGATGAAGCCAGAACTCAGGGGCGGGTAGGTGAAACATTTTATGGTTATCTGGTTGCGCTGAAAACGGATGCTGAAACAGAGAAATTAGTAACCGACATTAATGCCGAACGTAAAGCGAGTTACCAACAACTGGCAAAGCAAAATAATGTGTCTGTAGATGATATCGCGAAACTCGCCGGGCAAAAGCTCGTAGCTCGGGCCAAACCGGGGGAATATGTACAAGGGATAAACGGTAAATGGGTGCGAAAATTTTAATAGCAAAACCGCAATATCGGGATAACGCTACAGGAGAAGGCGATTGATCTATTTTCCTGAAACAAGGTGAATATTCAAAAACTCCTGTCAAATTGCCTTTCGCCCTGAAAAATGCATAGTCAAATATCTGTTTTAACTAATTGGCGTTGCAGTACATGCAACGCCAATTAGTTAGCGGAATTTACGTCGATACTCGCCTGGCGTCATCCCAAAGCGTTGCTTAAATACCGTTGAAAAATGACTCTGGTCAGAAAATCCCCAATGAAAGCCGATGCCTGCCAGTTTTTCATCATCTGCGGCATGGCGAATCGCATCTGCACAAAAATCGAGACGACGGTTACGAATATATTGCGCGACTACCAAACCTTTATCGGCAAACATTCGGTACAAACTACGTACTGACATACCTGTCTCTCCGGCTATCCACTCCGGGCGTAATATCTCTTCGCGAATATTATCGTCTATCAACGTAACCACTTTTTGAAACTGACGTTCACGACGAGGTTGAACAGATTCCCGCTGATGAAGTACCGGGCGCAGCAGACACACCATCGCCTGTAGCGCAGCTTCACTTTCTGTTTCAGAAAGTGCCGGATTATTCATGCTCTCCTGTAACAGGCGATGACTGAGTTGCACCATGGGTAAGTCAGCGTCCAGTCTTTCTGCGCAGACAGGTTTTTGATGGGGAAAATATTGTTCCAGCAGAGTGCGTGGCAAAAGTAATGAAATCTGTTTAGAAGACTCCTGCCAGTAAAGCGAACAGGGGCGTGAGGCATCGAGTAACGTAATATCGCCAGCGCCAATCTGCACCTGACGCTCATCCTGCTCCATTATTGCCTGACCACTAAGCTGAAAAACGGTGTAAAACCAGGCATCGTCGCTGCCTTTTACTTCCTGCCAGGTGCGGGATAAATTCACCCCGCTGGTTGTCACGGTACTCAGCTTTAGTCCTTTGGCAAAATGCGTGTCCAGTACACCCGTGTAACGCTCAGTCAGCAGGCGTCCGGTAAAATTTCCGCATACCTGATTGATTTGGGAAAGCCATTGCTGAAACTCATTATCCACTGCGGGGTTCATGGCACGTTTTCGCTCTGTGAAATGTATTTTTATTGTTGCATTTGTGTTGCAATAAACGAAGCTAATGAGCCTGACTATAGGAAATAAGTCTTGTCAGGCATAGAGACATAAGCGGTTATTGTCACGATTTGCGGAGCTTGTCACAGCTGACAAAGCGAATGTCACAGCGAAAAAAGTGACTTTTCTTGTCGCTGCGTACACTGAAATCACACTGGGTAAATAATAAGGAAAAGTGATGACAGAGCCGCATGTAGCAGTATTAAGCCAGGTCCAACAGTTTCTCGATCGTCAACACGGTCTTTATATTGATGGTCGTCCAGGCCCCGCACAAAGTGAAAAACGATTGGCGATCTTTGATCCGGCCACCGGGCAAGAAATTGCGTCTACTGCTGATGCCAACGAAGCGGATGTAGATAACGCAGTCATGTCTGCCTGGCGGGCCTTTGTCTCGCGTCGCTGGGCCGGGCGATTACCCGCAGAGCGTGAACGTATTCTGCTACGTTTTGCTGATCTGGTGGAGCAGCACAGTGAGGAGCTGGCGCAACTGGAAACCCTGGAGCAAGGCAAGTCAATTGCCATTTCCCGTGCTTTTGAAGTGGGCTGTACGCTGAACTGGATGCGTTATACCGCCGGGTTAACGACCAAAATCGCGGGTAAAACGCTGGACTTGTCGATTCCCTTACCCCAGGGGGCGCGTTATCAGGCCTGGACGCGTAAAGAGCCGGTTGGCGTAGTGGCGGGAATTGTGCCATGGAACTTTCCGTTGATGATTGGTATGTGGAAGGTGATGCCAGCACTGGCAGCAGGCTGTTCAATCGTGATTAAGCCTTCGGAAACCACGCCACTGACGATGTTGCGCGTGGCGGAACTGGCCAGCGAGGCTGGTATCCCTGATGGCGTTTTTAATGTCGTCACCGGGTCAGGTGCTGTATGCGGCGCGGCCCTGACGTCACATCCTCATGTTGCGAAAATCAGTTTTACCGGTTCAACCGCGACGGGAAAAGGTATTGCCAGAACTGCTGCTGATCACTTAACGCGTGTAACGCTGGAACTGGGCGGTAAAAACCCGGCAATTGTATTAAAAGATGCTGATCCGCAATGGGTTATTGAAGGCTTGATGACCGGAAGCTTCCTGAATCAAGGGCAAGTATGCGCCGCCAGTTCGCGAATTTATATTGAAGCGCCGTTGTTTGACACGCTGGTTAGTGGATTTGAGCAGGCGGTAAAATCGTTGCAAGTGGGACCGGGGATGTCACCTGTTGCACAGATTAACCCTTTGGTTTCTCGTGCGCACTGCGACAAAGTGTGTTCATTCCTCGACGATGCGCAGGCACAGCAAGCAGAGCTGATTCGCGGGTCGAATGGACCAGCCGGAGAGGGGTATTATGTTGCGCCAACGCTGGTGGTAAATCCCGATGCTAAATTGCGCTTAACTCGTGAAGAGGTGTTTGGTCCGGTGGTAAACCTGGTGCGAGTAGCGGATGGAGAAGAGGCGTTACAACTGGCAAACGACACGGAATATGGCTTAACTGCCAGTGTCTGGACGCAAAATCTCTCCCAGGCTCTGGAATATAGCGATCGCTTACAGGCAGGGACGGTGTGGGTAAACAGCCATACCTTAATTGACGCTAACTTACCGTTTGGTGGGATGAAGCAGTCAGGAACGGGCCGTGATTTTGGCCCCGACTGGCTGGACGGTTGGTGTGAAACTAAGTCGGTGTGTGTACGGTATTAATCTGGTTCGCTCATAAGTAAAAAACGGCACCTGGTGCCGTTTTTTTGTCTGAAACAATCACTTATCTTTCTTCAGCGCCCCTAGCGTTGGCGTTTCGTCAAAGAAGTTCCATGGTTTCAGCAGAGTATGTACCCATTCGGTCGGCATAATCGGCCACTCTTCGGCGCGGGCCACATGTGTGGTGCCGGTGGTCATCCAGACAACGGCGTCGGTGTTGTCCAGCGACTCGTTATCCTTACTGTATTGTCCAAGACCGGTGTCATGAGTAGAACGGTTCGGATATTTGCCTTCCGGGAAACGCTCGCCAGGATGATAACGCGTTACCCAGAGCTGCTTGTCCATAAAGCTTAAACGATGATAGATCCACTCGTCCGGCGCGAACTGGGCACCTTTTGCTACCGGGTGAGTACCACCTGCATAAGGAATAATTTGATAGGAAACCGGATTGCCCATGCGGTTCTCTTTGTTCGGGTTACTCAACAGACGAATCGTGCCCGGATCAAATTTCTGTGCGGCATCCTGTTCATTGCCGATGTTGTACTGATTAACTTGCATGGTACTGGTGCGTGGGCCACCGGCAGTATTCGGTTTTACCACTGGGTCCATCGCCACCAGGCTGTTATTCTCGCCATCTACATCCAGATCGAGGCGGAAATTATAAATATGTTGGTGTGTAGTACCCACGATATTGTGATCGATAAGCGTGCCGTAGCGCGTGTCATCTTTCGCCGTCTCATCGTGCATGGTTTTCGCTTTAACACCTTTCACCGCTTCGATGCCCGTAGCACCGGCATCGATGCCAATAGTGCCGTTTTCATGGAAGATCCAGTCAAAAATGTAGTCATAGTTACCCACTGTACTGATCCAGCGCACCACCAACTCCCGGCGTTCGGTACTGACGTTGGGCTGGCCCATTTCCTGATGCTTATACTCAGGCCC
>ERZ772937.1506-NODE-1506-length-16747-cov-3.302780_pt1 | contig 16747 bp, 15 predicted proteins | sample MGYA00512113_ERZ772937 | MGnify/ENA primary metagenome ERZ772937 (study PRJEB29015, sample SAMEA2737649) | human gut metagenome | biome: human gut; feature: human-associated habitat; material: faeces | place: China | collected 2012 ... | reverse complement strand
GTAACGCCTGGAAAATTCCCGAGCTGCGGAAGAAGATCCTCTTCACCGTGTTTGCCCTGCTGATCTTCCGGCTGGGCTCCGTGGTTCCTGTCCCCTTTATTGATAGCAATATGCTGGGCGCCACCCTCAACAACATGGGCGGCATCTTCACCCTGCTGGGCGCCATGAACGGCACCGCCTTCTCCATGGCGGCCGTCTTTGCCCTGGGCGTGCAGCCGTATATCAACAGTTCTATTATCATCCAGCTCCTCACCGTTGCCATCCCTGCCCTGGAGCGGCTCCAGAAGGAGGGCGGCGAGGAGGGCCGGAAGAAGATCGCCTCCATCACCCGCTACGCGACCGTGGCGATCGCCCTGCTTCAGGGCTTTGGCTACTACATGATCTGCAAGAACTACAACATCCTCGAGCAGCAGGGCATCTGGCCGGCGCTCGTGATCATCGTTTCGTTTGTTGCCGGTTCTTCGTTCGTGATGTGGCTGGGCGAGCAGGTCAATGAGTTCGGTGTCGGCAACGGCATCTCCATCATCCTGTTTGCAGGTATCCTGTCCCGCATGCCCAACATGGTCACGATGGCTGCGAGCTACATCCGCACCAAGGGCTCCATCGGCTACCTGTGGATCGCGCTGCTGATCGTCGGCATGCTTGCGATGGTCGTTCTGATCGTCCATGTCAACGAGGCCGAGCGCCGCATCCCCGTCCAGTACGCCAAGCGTCAGGTCGGCCGTAAGATGTACGGCGGCCAGGCATCCACCCTTCCCATGAAGGTGAACATGTCCGGCGTTCTGCCCATCATCTTCGCGCAGACCATCGCGTCCCTGCCCGCCACCATCTGGGCTTTCGTCGGCATTCCCGAGGAGGGCACCGTTGGCCGCAGCATCTACAACGCGATCGACACCAAGTCTGTGCTGTATCTGATCGTCTACTTCCTGATGATCATCGGCTTCAGCTATTTCTACGCTACCATTCAGTTTAACCCCGTTGAGATCTCCAACAACCTCAAGCGCAACGGCGGCTTCATCCCCGGCTTCCGTCCGGGCAAGCCCACGTCTGACTTCATTGCCAAGGTTCTCAACAAGGTCACCCTTTTCGGCGCCATCTACCTCGGCATCGTGGCCATCTGCCCGCTGATCGCCGGCAAACTGCTGGGCAACTCCAGCCTCGCCATCGGCGGTACCTCGGTCATCATCGTTGTCGGTGTTGCACTTGAGACGGTCCGCGCGCTGGAGTCTCAGATGATGATGCGCCAGTACAAGGGCTTCCTCGAGTAAGAGAGGCGTTTCTATGAAACTGATTTTATTGGGCGCTCCGGGCGCTGGCAAAGGCACGCAGGCCGCTGTCATCTCCCGCGAGTTAGGAATCCCCGCGATTTCCACCGGTAACATTCTGCGCGCGGCCATCCAAGAGGGCACGCCGACGGGAATGAAGGCCAAGACCTATATGGACGAAGGCCACCTGGTACCCGATGAGGTCATCATCGGCATCATTAAAGAGCGGCTCGCCGAGCCCGATTGTGCGAAAGGCTTCATCTTAGACGGTGTGCCCCGCACGATCGCGCAGGCGGAAGCTCTTGAGGCAGCCGGTATCAAGTTCGATCATGTCGTCTCCCTGGAGATCGCTGACGCGACCATCATGGAGCGCATGAGCGGACGCAGGGTTTGCAGCAAGTGCGGCGCAAGCTACCACATCGTGGCAGTGCCGCCCAAAGCCGAGGGCGTCTGCGACGTCTGCGGCGGCGAGCTGGTCACCCGCAAGGATGATAAGCCCGAGACGGTGAAAAACCGCCTTGCGGTCTATCATAGAGAAACAGAACCGCTCAAGGACTTCTACCGCGAGCGTGGGGTTCTGTATCCGGTGGAGGACATGGGGCCGGTGGAGGCCACCTCCAAGGCGATCCTCGCAATACTGAGACAGGATGGTTAAGATATGATCATTGTGAAATCAGAGCGCGAGATCGAATTGATGCGCCGAGCGGGAAAAATTACCGCGGCTGCCCGTGCGTTAGCAGGGGAAATGGTAAAGCCCGGCGTAACAACCCGAGAAATTGACAAAGCAGTGTTCCATTTCATTCGTTCGCAGGGCGCCGAGCCGTCGTTCTTAAACTACAACGGCTATCCCGCCAGCGTGTGCGTGTCCGTCAATGACGAGATCATCCACGGCATCCCGGGTCCCCGGGTGCTCAAGGAGGGCGATATCGTCAGTGTGGACGTGGGCGCATACATCGGCGGCTTCCACGGCGACTGCGCAGCCACTTACCCCTGCGGAAAAATTTCCGAAGAGGCACAGCGGTTGATCGACGTGACTCGTCAGAGCTTTTTTGAAGGATTTGCGCAGGCCCGCGAGGGCAACCGCATCTCCGACATCTCCCACGCCGTGCAGGCGTATGTGGAGGCGAACGGCTTCTCCGTCGTGCGCGAGTATGTCGGCCATGGCGTCGGCAGAAACATGCACGAAGCGCCCGAGATCCCCAACTACGGGGCTCCGGGCCACGGGCCGAAGCTGCTGCGCGGCATGACGATCGCCGTCGAACCGATGGTGAACGCGGGCACCGCAGCCATCCGCCAGATGAGCGATGGCTGGACCGTCAAGACCCGTGACGGCAAATACGCGGCGCACTACGAGAACACGATCCTCATCACCGCCGGCGAGCCCGAAATTCTGACGGCTCCGGCACCGTAAAGAGGACGCCATGGACATTGCGAATCTTGTTCAGGCAACTGCCGGCAGAGAGCAGGGCAAATACTTCTTCGTGCTGGAAACAGACGGGGAGTACCTGCTGCTGGCCGACGGCAAGAGCCGCAGGATCGAAGCGCCGAAGCGGAAAAAGCAAAAGCATGTCCGCTTCATCGCAGAGAGCGCGGCGCCTGTCGCCGAGAAGATCAGAAGCAAGGAAAAAATCACAAACAGTGAGCTTCGTAAAGCCATCGCCGCATACAGCGGCAAGGAAAATCCGGACCAGGAGGGATAACACTTGGCAAAATCCGACATGATTGAAGTGGAAGGCGTTGTCGTTGAGGCCATGCCCAACACCACATTCCAAGTAGACATTGGAAATGGACACACGATCTTAGCGCATATTTCCGGAAAGCTCAGAATGAATTTCATCAGGATTCTGCCCGGTGACAAGGTCACAGTGGAGATGTCTCCCTATGACCTGACCCGCGGCCGAATTACCTGGCGTACTAAGTAATGGAGGTTTATCGACATGAAAGTAAGACCGTCCGTGAAGCCCATGTGCGAAAAGTGCAAGATCATTCGTCGTAAAGGCCGTGTCATGGTCATTTGCGAGAATCCGAAGCACAAGCAGCGCCAGGGCTAAGACTTAATTGGAGGTTAAAAAGTATGGCACGTATTGCCGGTATTGACCTGCCCAAGGATAAGCGAATCGAAATCGGTTTGACTTATATCTATGGTATTGGCAGAAAGAGTGCTCAGGAGATCCTGGCACAGACAGGCGTGAACCCCGACACCCGCGTGAAGGATCTGACCGATGCTGACGAGGCCAAGCTTCGTGAAGCCATCGACCACAGCTACATCGTGGAAGGCGACCTTCGCCGTCAGACCGCACTCGACATCAAGCGTCTGAGCGAGATCGGCTGCTACCGCGGCACCCGTCATCGCCGCGGCCTGCCCGTTCGCGGTCAGCGCAGCAAGACCAACGCTCGTACCCGCAAGGGCCCCAAGAAGACCATTGCGAACAAGAAGAAGTAAGGAGGGAGAATAGAATATGGCAGCAAACAATGCTAAAACCGGTAAGAAGGTTATCCGCCGTCGCCGCGAAAAGAAGAACGTCGAACGTGGTCAGGTTCATATTCGTTCCTCCTTCAACAACACCATGGTCACGGTGACCGATACGCAGGGCAACGCCCTTTCCTGGGCTTCCTCCGGCGGCCTCGGCTTCCGCGGCAGCAAGAAGTCCACTCCGTTCGCCGCTCAGAGCGCCGCTGAAACGGCTGCTACCGCTGCGATGGAGCATGGTCTCAAGACGGTCGAGGTCTTTGTTAAGGGCCCCGGCCAGGGTCGTGAAGCTGCGATCCGCGCCCTGCAGGCTGTCGGCCTGGAGGTCACGATGATCAAGGACGTCACGCCCATCCCGCACAACGGCTGCCGTCCCCCGAAGCGCCGTCGCGTCTAATCGAAAGAGGAGGTAAAAAGCACTATGGCAAAGAATATGCAGCCGATCGCCAAGCGCTGCAAGGCTTTGGGCATTTCTCCTGCTGTGATGGGCTATGCGAAGAAGACCACGAATCGCAACCCCGGCAGCCAGATGAGAAAGAAGAAGAGCGAATACAGCCTTCAGCTTGCTGAAAAGCAGAAGGTCAAGTTCATCTATGGTATCCTCGAAAAGCAGTTCCGCGGCTACTACGAGTCTGCCGCTGCCGCCCCCGGCAAGACCGGTGACAACCTGCTCATCACGGTCGAGCGCCGTCTGGATAACGTTGTTTACCGCATGGGCTTTGCGATGACCCGCCGTCAGGCCCGTCAGCTCGTCAGCCATGCTCACTTCACCGTCAACGGCAAGAAGGTCAACATTCCTTCCTACCTCGTCAAGGCCGGCGATGTGATCGAGGTCGCGGAGAGCAGCCGCTCTTCCGAGGTCTTCAAGCGCCTGATGGGTCAGGACGCTCCCGTGTTCCTGGTCCCCACCTGGATGGAGCGCGATAAGAACAGCCTCAAGGGCACCGTGGTTCGCCTTCCCGCCCGCGAAGAAATTGATGTTCCCGTTGAGGAGCACCTCATCGTTGAGTTGTACTCCAAGTAATCGGCGGCGAGCCCTCAACAGACACACGCAGAATTTTGGTGTGGACTTTGAGACCACAGAATGGAAATGGAGGGTAACTGCATGATTGAAATTGAAAAGCCCAAGATCGAGTGCGTGGAAGACCCCGCGAACGGCACCTACGGCAAGTTCACCGTAGAGCCTCTTGAGCGCGGCTACGGTATCACGCTCGGCAATGCGCTGCGCCGCATTATGCTCTCGTCCCTGCCCGGCACCGCGGCGACCTCTATCAAGATCGCCGGCGTGCAGCACGAGTTTTCCACCATCCCCGGCGTCAAGGAGGATGTGACGGAGATCGTTCTGAACATCAAGGGGCTGCTGACCAAGCTCCACGGTGATTCCGGCAAGACCGTCTATATTGAGGCTGTGGGCCCGTGCGAGGTCAAGGCCGGCGACATCAAGGGCGACAGCGAGGTCGAGGTCCTCAACCCCGACCTGCACATCGCAACGCTGGACGCCGGTGCGACGCTCAACATGGAGCTGACGCTTTCTCACGGCCGCGGCTATGTGTCCGCCGACCGCAACAAGACAGCGCAGACGGCTATCGGCGTTATTCCCGTTGACTCGATCTACACGCCCGTGTACAAGGTCAATTACACCGTGGAAAACACTCGCGTGGGCAACATGACCGACTTCGACAAGCTGACGCTTGAGGTCTGGACCGATGGCACCATCAGTCCGCGTGACGCCGTCTCTCTCGGCGCTAAGATCCTCTGCGATCACTTCTCGCTCTTCACCGACCTTTCCGACGCGATGGGCAGCAAGTCCACCGTCGTGGAGAAGGCCGAGGCGCAGCGCGACAAGGTGCTCGAGCTGACGATCGAGGAGCTCGATCTCAGCGTGCGCAGCTTCAACTGCCTCAAGCGTGCCAATATCAACACGGTCGAGGATCTGATTTCCAAGACCGAGGACGATATGATGAAGGTGAGAAACCTCGGCCGCAAGAGTCTCGAAGAGGTCATCAACAAGCTGGCCATGATGGGCCTGTCCCTGGCCAGCGAAGACAACAACTAATGACCGGCACCCTACGCCCACGCGTAGAACGACGGCCGACAACTTATCCTTACAAGGAGGAAAACCACTATGCCCGGAACTCGTAAGCTCGGTAAGACTACCGATCAGCGTATGGCGATGCTCCGTCAGCAGGTCACCGATTTCCTGGATAACGGCAAGATGGAGACTACGGTCACCCGCGCCAAGGAAATCAAGCCCGTGGCTGAGAAGATGATCACCCTCGGCAAGAAGGGCGATCTGGCAGCTTACCGCCAGGCGATGAGCTTCATCACCCGCGAGGATGTTTGCAAGAAGCTGTTCAAGGAGATCGCTCCCGGCTATGCTGAGCGCAACGGCGGCTACACCCGCATCGTTCGCACCGGCGTCCGCCGCGGCGACGCTGCCGAGACCGCGATGATCGAGTTGGTCTAAAAATTAGGCTAACGTGCGGTCGAGGCGCTGCCGACGCCCGCCCGCAGGCGGGTGTGCAGCCGTGCAACCGCCGAAGGCGGCTCTTGGCACGGCGCTGACCGCGATGATCGAGTTGGTCTAAACCAACCCCGCAGTCGAAAGCTGAATTATAAGTAAAAAGCCCTTTTGTATGGCAGATCGCGAAGCCATACAAAAGGGCTTTTTATCGTTTCTGGAAAGGAAAATTGACTAGCGAGGCAGAATGCTGTCAAAACGCACAGAGCAGAGTGACTTGCCGATTGTATCAATTCCCGCTGTTTGCAGCAGGATTCCCAAATGCAAAAAAGAAGAGCGGAAGCATTTGCTTCCGTTCTTCTTCATTATGGATTCGTTTGCTCTTACAGCATATTCAGCACGAGCGTCAGGACGATGAACGCAGCGCCGACCCACTTGGTGGCACGCGCAAGACGGGCATCCGTGCTCTTGGCCTTGTTCTTGGCCATGAAGGAATCGGCCACGCCGCCGATTGCACCGCTTAAGCCGGCGGACTTGCCGCTCTGGAACAGGACGATGCCGATGACGATGAGACCGCAGAGAAGCTGAAGAATCGTAACGAATAAAGTCATGGTGAAAACCTCCAAATTGTTGAACGTGTGATCACGCTATATTCACAGGTACTCATAATACCATAGAAAGGTGCGGAAAGCAAGCCTATTTTTCAATTTCTCCCGCTTTCTGCGCTCAGAGCATTGCGACCTTGGGGTGCGGCAGGCTGATGGACGGAGCCTCGGGCGGCTGCGGCTTTTTCGGGGTGGCCTCCTGCGCGTGCAGCGCGCGCTGCGCCGCGGTGAGCATCAGCTTGATGCGGTTGAGCTGGTTCACTTCGCTCGCGCCGGGGTCATAGTCGACAGCGACAATGTTTGCGCCGGGATAGGCCGCGCGCAGCGCCTTGATGACACCCTTGCCGACCACATGGTTCGGCAGGCACGCAAACGGCTGGATACACACGATGTTCGGCGTGCCGGAGGTGATGAGCTCTGCCATCTCACCGGCGAGGAACCAGCCCTCGCCGTACTGGTTGCCGATTGAAAGGAAGGGCTTGGCAAGCTCCGCCACATGGTTGATGGCCATGGGGGGATCAAAGCGCTTGCTGGCCTTCAGCGCTTCGATCGCGGGGCGGCGCATGCGCTGAAGTGCCGGAATGCCGAACTTGGCGCTGGCCGAAGCAGTCCACCCCTTTCCAAGGTGGGTGTGCTTGAAGTCCTGCTCATAGATCGTGGCGGCAAAGAAATCGAGAAGATCGGGCACGACCGCCTCTGCACCCTCGCGTTCCAAAAGGTCGACAACATGGTTGTTGGCAAGTGGCATGTATTTGACGAGGATCTCACCGACGACGCCGACGCGCGGCTTTTTGAGCGTTTCGTCGATGGGCAGCGCGTCGAAATCCTCGACAATGCCGCGGCAGAGCTGGGCGTAGCGGTACTTGGGATGCTCGCTCGTCAGCGAGTCGATGCAGATGTCGCGCCACTTGCGGTGCAGCGCGTTCGCGCTGCCTTTTTCGAGCTCATACGGGCGCACGCGGTACAGGCAGCGCATCAGCAGGTCACCAAGCACGATACCGTGCGCGGCGTCCAACAGCAGTGACGGCGAGATGCGGAAGCCCTCGTTCGTCTCCATGCCGTTGGCGTTGAGCGAGATGACAGGGATGTGTTCAAGGCCCGCTTTTTTGAGCGCGCGGCGGATGAAGGCGATGTAATTGCTCGCGCGGCAGCAGCCGCCGGTCTGCGACATGATCAGGGCGAGGTGGTCGGTGTCGTACCGGCCGGAGGTCACGGCCTCCATCAGCTGGCCGACCGCCGTGATCGAGGGATAGCAGGCGTCGTTGTTGACGTACTTGAGGCCCGCGTCGATGGCGGCGCGGTCGTCATTTTGCAGTACCTCAAAATTATAGCCGTGGTGGCGGAAGATAGGCTCGAGAATGTCAAAATGGATGGGACTCATCTGGGGGGCGAGGATGGTGTAGTGCTGCTTCTGCATCTCCTTGGTGTAGTAGACGCGCTCGAACGGCTGTACGTGAGAGGTCGAATGGATCCCGCGCTCGCGCCGCATGGCGACGGCGGCGAGCAGCGAGCGGATGCGGATGCGCACCGCGCCGAGGTTGTTGACCTCGTCAATCTTGAGGCAGGTGTAGAGCTTGCCGCCCTGCTCCAAAAGCTCGCAGACCTCGTCGGTCGTGACGGCGTCGAGACCGCAGCCGAACGAGTTGAGCTGAATGAGCTCAAGATCGTCGCGCCCGCAGACGAATTCCGCCGCGGTGTAGAGGCGGGAGTGATAGACCCACTGGTCATTCACGCGCACGGGGCGCTTGGGGACAAAGTCGATGGGCAGGCAATCCTCGGTCAGCACCGTCAGGCCGTAGGCCGCGATGAGCTCGGGGATGCCGTGGTTGATCTCGGGGTCGACGTGGTAGGGACGTCCGGCGAGCACAATGCCGCTGCCGCCGTTTTTCTCCATGTCTGCGAGTGCCTTCGCGCCCGCGGCGCGGACGTCGGCCTTGGCCCTGCGCTGCTCTTCCCACGCGAGGTGGGCGGCATGGCGCGTTTCCTTTTCGGGAATGCTCCATACTTCCTTACAGAACTGGACAAGACGGTCGGAGGCGACCTTCTCGTTCGTGAAAGCGAGGAAGGGATGCAGGTAGCGCACGGAGCCGTCGGTCACGGCTTCGACGTTGTTCTTGATATTCTCGGGATATGAAACGACGATCGGGCAGTTGAAGTGGTTCTGCGCGCCCGGCACTTCCTGATGTTCGTAGAACACGCAGGGGTGGAAGATGGTCTTGACGCCGTGGTCGATAAGCCACTGGGCGTGACCGTGGGCGAGCTTGGCAGGATAGCACTCAGATTCCGACGGAATGCTCTCCATGCCCAGCTCGTAGATCGCGCGCGTGGAGAACGGGGAGAGGATGACGCGGAAGCCGAGGTCGCGGAAGAACGTCGCCCAGAACGGGTAGTTTTCATACATGTTCAGCACGCGCGGGATGCCGATCTCGCCGCGCGGCGCATTTTCCGGCTCGAGCGGGGGATAGGCGAACATGCGCTCACGCTTGTAGGCGAAGATATTTTCGCCGGGTTTGGCAGCGCTTTCGCCGCGCAGGGCTTTTTCGCAGCGGTTGCCGCTCACATGGCGGCGGCCGCCGGGAAAGACGCTGACCGTGAGCATGCAGTGGTTCTGGCAGCCCTGACAGCGTGCGGCAGAGGTCTTGTACGTGAGCTGCTCAATCTCCTCAAGAGGGAGCATTGTGCTCTGCTGCCCGTGGTAGCGGTCGCGCGCGAGCAGTGCCGCGCCGAACGCGCCCATGATGCCCGCGATGTCGGGACACGTGACCTGCGCGCCGGAGATGCGCTCAAACGCGCGCAGCACGGCCTCGTTGAAGAATGTGCCGCCCTGTACGACGACGTGCGAGCCGAGCTCACTCGCATCGGAGAGCTTGATGACCTTATAAAGAGCGTTCTTGATGACGGAGTAGGCAAGGCCGGCGGAGATATCGGAGACGCTTGCGCCCTCCTTCTGCGCCTGTTTGACGTTGGAGTTCATAAACACCGTGCAGCGCGTGCCGAGGTCCACGGGGGCCTTGGCAAAGAGCGCTTCGTGCGCGAATTCCTGCGCCGTCATGCCAAGAGAGTTGGCGAAATTCTCGAGGAACGAGCCGCAGCCGGACGAGCAGGCCTCGTTCAGAAGCACCGTGTCAACCGCGCCGTCCTTGAGCTTGATGCACTTCATGTCCTGTCCGCCGATATCGAGCACGCAGTCGACCTTGGGGTCGAAGAACGACGCGGCGGTGCAGTGGGCGATGGTCTCGACCTCGCCCTCGTCGAGCGAGAACGCGGACTTGAGCAGCGTTTCGCCGTAGCCCGTGGAGCAGGAGCGCGCAATATGCGCGCCCGCGGGAAGATGCTCGCGCAGCGTATGTACCGCCTGCATGGCGGTCTGGATGGGATTGCCCTGATTGTTGGCGTAGAACGAGTACAAAAGCTCGCCCTTTTCGCCAACTAACGCGAGCTTTGTCGTCGTCGAGCCCGCGTCGAAGCCGAGAAAGCAGTCGCCATTATACGTTGCAAGATCGCCGCGCGGCACGACCGCCGTATGGTGACGGGTGCGGAAGGCCTCGAGGTCGGCTTCGTCTTCAAAGAGCGCCGGCAGGCGCTTTAATTCAAAGTCCATCTGCACGCCGCTGTCAAGCCGTCTGATGAGCATGCTGAGCGGCTGCGCCTTGGCGGGCGTTTCGTCGATGGCTGCGCCCGTGGCGGCGAAGAGATGGGAATTTTCAGGGTCGATGGTCGTCTCATCCGTCAGCTTCAGCGTGCGGATAAACGCGGCCTTGAGTTGGGGGAGGAAGTGCAGCGGCCCACCTAAGAACGCGACATGGCCGCGGATGGGCTTGCCGCAGGCAAGGCCCGAAATGGTCTGGTTGACGACCGCCTGAAAAATCGAGGCGGCGAGGTCAGCCTTCGTCGCACCCTCGTTGATGAGGGGCTGGATGTCCGTCTTGGCGAACACGCCGCAGCGCGCGGCGATGGGGTAGATCTGCTGATAGTGCGCGGCCTCGCGGTCGAGACCCGAGGCATCGGTCTGCAGCAGGGCGGCCATCTGGTCGATAAACGAGCCGGTGCCGCCGGCGCAGACGCCGTTCATGCGCTCTTCGAGCCCACCTTTGAAGTAGATGATCTTGGCATCCTCGCCGCCGAGTTCGATGGCGACATCCACCTGCGGCGCGACGCGCTCGAGCGCCTGCGCGACGGCGACGACCTCCTGCACAAAGGGGATGCCGAGCGCCTTGGCAAGGTTGATCGCGCCGGAGCCGGTGGCGCGCAATTCGAGCGCGCACTCGCCGAGCGCTGCGCGCGCCTGCTTGAGTAAGTCGGACAGTGCGCGCTGTGTGTGGGACAGATGGCGCTGGTACTGCCCGAAGATCATTTGTCCGTTTTCATCCAGCACGACGAGCTTGACCGTGGTGGAGCCTACGTCGATGCCTGCTTGATACGTTTTCATGGGGAACCTCTCTTTTCATGTCGATGCGATTTGGCGGTAAAAGAGTCCCGCCGGATTTTCAGATTGTTATTATAATTGTATGCCGCAAAAGGACAAGAAGTAAAGTTTAGGGTCTGTTAAGAAAATGAACAAAAATTTACAAATATTTTTGGCTTGACATACCTCGTAACTCTATGTATACTACAAGCATAGATACTCTATGTATCATAGGAGGTGCAACATGAAGAAAAAGAGCATTGACCACACACAGCTTTTGCTGCTCAAGCTCCTCTCGACCGAGGACATGTACGGCTACCAGATCATTCTGGAGCTGGCGCGCCGCTCGAGCAATGTCTTCGAGATGAAGGAGGGCACGCTCTACCCCGTGCTGCACGGGATGGAGCGCGAGGGGTATGTGGAGGCCTATGAAAAGACTGCGCCCACAGGCCGCGTGCGCAAATACTATCACCTCACGCGTGCCGGCCGGGCCGCGCTCACAGAAGAGGAGAAAGCCTGGCAGGAGTACAGCGGCGCGGTGAACGCCGTGCTGCACTTTGCTTAAAAAAGGGTGAGTCTATGAACAGAAACGAGTATTGCGATCGCGTGCTCGCACAGGTCGGCCGGCTGACGAGCGATGAAGCAAACGATCTGAGAAATGAGCTCGCCGGTCACATCGAAGACCACGCCGAAGCGCTGGTCGAGCACAGCTACACGGAGGACGCGGCCTACGGGCGTGCGGTGGCGCTGATGGGAGATCCCGAGGAGACGGGCAGGGCGCTGCGCCGTTGCTACCGCGGGTGGTGGCTCGTCATTGTGCAGCGTGCCGCGCGCATCCTCACGGCGCTGCTGTGCGTGATGATCGCGGGGCTGATCGTGAAGTCGAGCGGCCTCTACGGTGCGATCTGCGACCGGTACGAGGTGCAAAAACCGGGTGAGGGCTGGGAGCGTTGGAACACGGAGACGCCGGGCACGCGCATTCCCATCGGCGATGATATCGTGCGCATTGATGCGGTCTCCTGCAGTACCCAGCGTGCAGAAGTACAGTTGACAGCCTTTGACCGTATTCCCGGCGGCGTGGTCTATGCGCGGCTGCTGCATACGCTGCGGCTGGAAAACGAGCGCGGCGAGGTGATCGACGAATGGGAAGACTGCGATTATCCAAGCTGCGTGAGCAGCAGTGGCACGCTCTATGTGTGCATCGCGAGTCACCGCGTCAATATCGAGCCGGACGATACTTATATCAGGCTCATTTACGACCGGCTCGGTGAGCATGTCGAGGTGGAGATCCCGCTGCCGGGAAGGGAGGCGCAGCCGTGAAAACGATCAAGCAAAAACCGGGCAGAATGCGCCGCGCGGTCAGGAGCGTTGCCGTGCTGCTGTGCGTGCTGGCGGCGTATGTCGTTCTGTCCGACATGAAGCTCACACCGCGCGCGGCGATCCGCATGGGCGAGCAGTATTACGGCATCTACGAGCCGACGCACACCGTTGCGATGCAGCGTATGCGCATCGGTTGGCAAAACTACCGCGTCTATTTGACGGCGGGAGAGAACTCGCTCTACTGCGGCGCGGCACGGCTGACTCCCTCCGGCTGGGACATCATTTTTATGGGCGATGCGATCTCCTGTGCGGATGGGGAAAGCGTGCATGTCGGCAATTGGTGCCCGGGCTCGCTCAATAAGATCATCGGACAGGAGATCATATTCGGCCGCGTCGACGATCCCAACATTGCGCTGCTCACCATTGAGGAATGGGGCGGCAGAGACTGGACAAAGCCGGGGTGCGAGAATGAAAAACTCCGCAGGCTGCGTACCGTCACGGTGGAAGAATTCATCGAGGACGGCGGCTGCCGCTATTTCCTTCTTGACGCGCGTGAGCGCGAGGAAAATACAAGATCCTATGCGGCGGAAAAGGGAGTTCTGCATATTACGGGCTACGATGCCATGCACCGGGAAATTTTGCGCCGGGAAATTGAGATCGGCGCAAATAGCCTCCTATAGGCGCGGAGGGGGAGCGCGGCAAAGCTGCCGCGCTCCCTTTGCATCGATGCAAGGGGGAAGAGGCATGAACTTTCGGTGAATTCTTCCGCGCACACGTTGACGGAAAAAAGCCAAAATGATATCCTACTCTGGAATTCTTATTCATTCATTTCCTCAGAAAGAAGGCAGGATATGCTGAAGTTGCAACAGATCGTCAAGGATTATCAGGCGGGCGACACCACCGTCCACGCCCTGCGCGGCGTGAGCTTACAGTTCCGCGAGAGCGAGTTTGTCGCCATCCTCGGCCATTCGGGCTGCGGCAAGACGACGCTTTTGAACATTATCGGCGGGTTGGATCAGTACACGAGCGGCGACCTTGTCATCAATGGCAAATCGACGAAGGACTTTTCTGATTCGGACTGGGACAGCTACCGCAACCACTCCGTCGGCTTCGTCTTCCAGAGCTATAACCTCATTCCGCACCAGACGGTATTGAGCAACGTGGAGCTGGCGCTCACGCTCTCAGGCGTGAGCAAGAGCGAGCGCCGCGAGCGCGCCATCAAGGCGCTTGAGAGCGTGGGCCTCGGCGACCAGCTCGACAAAAAGCCGAACCAGATGTCCGGCGGCCAGATGCAGCGCGTCGCCATCGCGCGAGCGCTTGTCAACGACCCGGACATTCTGCTCGCCGACGAGCCGACCGGCGCGCTCGACAGCGAGACGAGCGTGCAGGTGATGGAGATCTTGAAAAAGATCTCCAAGGACCGCCTCATCATCATGGTCACGCACAACCCCGAGCTTGCCGAGACCTACGCGAGCCGCATCGTGCGCTTAAAGGACGGCGAGATCGTGGACGACAGCGCGCCCTATGCCGGCGGAACGGAAAAGCCCGCGGCGCAGGGAAAGGAGAAAAAGCCATCGATGGGCTTTGGCACGGCGCTGTCGCTGTCGCTCAACAACCTGATGACGAAAAAGGGACGGACCTTTTTAACGGCCTTTGCCGGCAGCATCGGTATTATCGGCATCGCGCTCATTCTGTCGCTGAGCAATGGCATCCAGACCTATATCGACCGCGTGCAGGAAGATACGCTATCGAGCTACCCCTTGACCATCGAGGCTGAGAGCATGGACATGTCCAGCATGGTCAGTTCGATGATGGGCGTCCATGCGCAAGACGAGGGCGACGGGGAGCAGCATGACCTCGACGCCGTCTACTCCAACAACATTATGTACGACATGATGAGCTCGTTTGCCTCGGCGGAGACGCAGACGAACAATTTGAAGGACTTCAAGACCTACCTCGAGGGCGACGACGAGCTTTCAAGCCACATCAGCTCCATTTCCTATGACTACGACCTCGGCATGAGCATCTATGCCAAAGACACCGACGGCAAGGTCTTCAAGTCCGACGTGACGGAGCTTTTGCAGACCTGCATGAGCGAGCTCTACGGCGGCGATTACAGCAGCTATTTCGAGCGCTTCGGCTCGGCCTACTCCGCGATGGAGACCTGGGAGCAGATGCTCCCGCCGCAGGATAGTGAGAGCGGCGAGCTCGTGGGCGATTTGCTGCACGAGCAGTATGACCTCATTTACGGCTCCTGGCCGCAGAATTATGACGAGGTCATGCTCATCGTCAACAAGGACAATGAAATTTCCGACCTTGTCATCTATTCGCTGGGCCTGAGCGCACAGGACGAGGTCGTGGAGTCGATGCAGCACATGCTCGACGGCTCGGAATTCGACAGCAAGGACATCCAGAGCTGGAGCTATGAAGACCTGTGCAATATGAGCTTCAAGATCGTCCTGCCCGCTGAGCGCTACCAGTACGATTCCGCAAGCGGCACATATACCGACGTCAGCACGACGGATACGGGGCTCGACTTCCTCTATAACTCCGACGATGTCGGCACGCGCGTGAAGATCGTCGGCATCCTGCGCCCGAATGAGAACGCGGTATCCTCGATGCTCTCCGGCGCGATCGGCTATACGTCCGCGCTGACGGACTACCTCGTCGAAAAGGCGGGACAGACCGAGATTTTGCAGAAGCAGAAAGAAGACCCCGATACCGACGTTATCCTCGGCCTGCCGTTCCTGACCGATGACTACTCCGTGAGCGACGAGCAGAAGGAAGCGGACGTGACCGACTATCTCGAGGGCCTTTCCGTCACCGAGCGCGCCGCAGCCTACACCGCGATGATGAGCGTGCCGAGCGAGGAGTATCTCTCCGCCATCGTGGAGCAGCAGATGGGCTCGCTCGACCGCGCGAGCATCGAGCAGATGGTCATTTCGGCCTACGCCCAGCAGATGAGCGTAGATGAGGCGACCGTCAAGTCCTATATTGCGCAGATGGACGACGATACGCTCTTTGGCTATGTGGAGCAGTCTATCCGCGAGCAGGTGACAGAGCAGTACGCCGCGGGCGTGCAGGCGCGGCTATCTAACATGACAAGCGATCAGCTCGCCATGGCGCTCGACCTGGCGCTCGAAAAATCGCCCGCTGTCAAGCCGCTGACGAGCGAGCAGTACAACTGGCTTTATGATAACTACATGCCCGCGACGGTCTCGAACGGCACGTATGAGGACAATCTGAAGCTCCTCGGCGACGTCGACCTCGCAAGTCCCAAGACCATCAACATCTACGCCTCGACCTTTGCCGACAAGGATGCCATCGCCGATGCTGCTGCCAAAACCGACCGTGCCTTCAAGGCAGGTGCCATCGCCGTCGGTGCTTCCTGCGAAATCACCACTATGCCCGGATACCTTCCGGCTCTGAGTGAAAAAGCCGATGAATCAGTCCTGGCAGCCGCTGAGATTGCCGCACAAACCAGTGAAAAAGATTACCAGATCGTCCAGGAAGATACCCACGCCTACAGCGGCGGCTCCACCGATGTGGGGGATGTACAGCATCTGCAGCCGGTCCTTACCTTCAACACCGGCGGTAAGGTAAGCGGTCTCCACTCCGTTGATTTCGATATCGTAGACGATGAGCTTGCCTATGTGGTCACTGCAAAAATCTTCGCCCTCTCCGCTTACCGCCTGCTTCGGGACGGGGCTGTGAAAGCAAAAGAGATTGTAGCGAATTATCAGCCCATCTTTACCAAAGAGGAGTATATCAAATATATGGATTCCTTTATTAAGACGGAGACGTATCAGTAAGATAACAGAAAAGAAGGACGGGAGGTACTTTTTACAGCACCTTCCGTCCATTTACAGTCAACTTAAAGGTCGTTCCCAGTATCTCCGCCGACTTCCGGCAAAGCATCATTCTTCCCAGGAAAAACTCAAAATAATCATACATGGAACATATCTTTTCATCTACCTGAAGATTCAGGGCAATAACTGAACGCTCCTTTTCAATCTTAAGTTTGGACTCTGTTACCGCATAATTCACACGGTCGTGAATATCAAAAGCGGCTCTCTCTTTTTCACGAACACGGCTTCTTCGCACATCCGTCTTATCAGCGATTATCAGAGCAGCTGCAACGGCATTTACAGCAGCAGCCGTCTGTTCGTCATGGTTTCCGATAGCTGTAATAACGGTCGCCACATCTTCAGGCGGCATTCC
>ERZ772937.1488-NODE-1488-length-16883-cov-23.766639_pt1 | contig 16883 bp, 22 predicted proteins | sample MGYA00512113_ERZ772937 | MGnify/ENA primary metagenome ERZ772937 (study PRJEB29015, sample SAMEA2737649) | human gut metagenome | biome: human gut; feature: human-associated habitat; material: faeces | place: China | collected 2012 ... | reverse complement strand
TATCTGTAAAAACTTCATACATTTTTGATGAATTTGAAATATACAAAAAAGTATATCCTCTTTTAAATTTTCATGCAACCAAAAGCACTTAGATACACTGAACAAAATCCCCCAACTTGCCGATATATAAATTATCGAAACAAGTAGTCAAATTTATTTCACGGAGGAAATAAAGATGAACTTAACCGTAAGCAATTATTTGGGCGGAATGATGAATGGATTCTCCACTGCCACAATCAACACAAGAAACACTGGAATTTCCAAAAGCAGTTCCTTTAGCACAGGGAAGTCAACCAAAAAATCTCTTAATTATAATGCAAAACAAATCTCCTCACAGCTTATCCGCGCCACAAAGTCGCGGACTGCCGCTGCGGTTCTCACCAAGGCAAAAAGCACCGTCAATAATTTACAGCACTGCCTCGGAACCGGAGAATACGATGACAGTGAGGTACAGATTGCCCTCTCACACGCAAAAAGAATGGTAAAATGCGCCCAGTCCAAGGTGTCTAATCTAAAACAGGAAGAAAATTTACAGCGGAAATATGAACGTGAAAAATCAGCAAAAGAAATGCAGCAGAAGTCCGAAGTGAAACGCCGCGTCCACCAGAAAGAAAATGATCTGAAACAAAAGATGGCGACAGAGGAGATCCAACAGGTACAGAAAGAGAAATCAAGACGTCAGGAAATCATCCGCAAACGCCGTATGCACCGCAATGAAGAGCGCAGCAACATCAACGAAGCGGATATGAAATATCTGCAAAATACTATGGATTACAAACACGGCGGTAATTCCACTGCAGCCGGTGCAGCAACCGTCGATCTGTCTTATGTCGGACTGCAGATGAGCGAATTACAGCAGATGGAAGCACAAATGGAAGCTCAGATGAATGCCGAGTTAAATGTCACCGCCGATGCAGGCACCGTAGATACAACTCCCTGCGACAGTGGTGCATCTGCCGCAGCAGCCTCTTTCAATGGAAGCGTCAGCTCTGGAAGTGTTCTATAATTTTCCCCTGGGAAAGAACGATGATTCTGCTGCACACATGACTCACCAGTGCAAGATCATGTGAAATGAAAAGCAGAGCCATCTGTTCTTCCCTCTGCACTTCCTGCAAAAGTTCCACAATCTCCTTCTGCACAGACACATCCAGCGCACTCGTTGCCTCGTCACAGATCAGCAGTGCCGGATGTCTTAACAGTGCCCTCGCAATGCAGATTCTCTGACACTCACCACCACTGAGCTGGTCTGGATACCTGAGCAGATATTCTTTCGGCAAATGCACCCGCTCCAATATTTGCTCACACTGCACTTTACGCTCGGTCTTTGGGATTTTCTCATAATACCGCAACGCGTCGTCTAAATTTTGTCCAATGGTCATTTTCGGATTGAACGACGACTTTGGATTCTGAAAAATCATCTGCATATTTTTTCTGGAATCTTTTCTGACATGTTTTCCAAGAATCGGATTTCCCTCGAAATACAAGTTTCCCTCTGTTGCAGATTCGATTCCTGTCAGAATTTTGGCAATCGTACTTTTCCCACTGCCACTCTCCCCGATCAGTCCAAGACACTCTCCCGGCATGATTTCAAAACTAACGTCATTCACCGCATGTTTACCGTCTGCATTTCTGTGAAATTGTTTTTTCAGATGTTCTGCACGAAGCAACGCTTCCATATGCTCTACGCCTTTCTATTTATCTGTGGAATTGCCTCTATCAGCTTCTTTGTATAAGCTTCCCGCGGCTCATTTACTATCTGCTCCGGCGGACCGGATTCAATGATTTTTCCCTGATACATCACACCGATCTCATCTGCCAGCCTGCATGCAACGTCCATATTATGTGTTACGACGACCATGGAAAGTCCGGTCTGCTCCCTTAAGTCAAGCAGCGTTTCTATCGTCATATTCTGAGCCGCCACATCCAACGCACTCGTCAGTTCATCCGCCAGAAGCAGCAAAGGATGATTCATAATTGCAAGCGCAATCGCAACACGCTGACACATACCGCCACTCAATTCAAACGGATAGGACTTCAAAATGCGCTCCGGTTCCTCAAAACGCAGCTTTTTTAAGAGCATTTCCGCTTCTGTCAGAATTTCTTTCTTCGCTTTTTTGTCCTTACCACGTAAACAAAGTAAATCTGCTTGTGCTTTTTTACTTTTATTTACCCTCGCACATTCCAGAAACTGTTTTTCAATCTTAGCAAGAGGACTGAGCGACTGCTCCGGGTTCTGAAAAATGTATCCAATCTGTCCGCTATGTATGTTCTGCCACTCTTTTTCTGAGAGATGTACCAGATTTTTCTCCTGTAAAAAAATTTTTCCGGAAACAATTTTCCCCTCGTCCGAAAGCAGCCCTCCGACCGTGCGAAGCAATGTTGTTTTCCCGGAACCACTCTCCCCGACGATCACAAATATTTTTCCATTTTCAAGAGAGAAGCTGACATCATCCACTGCCAGCTTCTCTTCATATGCTACCGTCAGGTGCTCGATTATTAAATTAGTCCTACCCTGTTTTTCTGCCACGGCACAACTATCCTTTCATCATTTGCTTTACTCTTCCACAGTCAACGTATTCGTCACCAGATAATACTCGGTCGGATTGATCTGCACGCCTTTTACTCTGTTAGAGTACACAAAAATCAACTGCTGGTCTGCCACGAACGCAAACGCATTGTCATCCAACACCTGCTGAGACAATTCTTTTGTAAGTGCATCTGCCTTTGCGGTATCAGCGGTTGAACTGATCTCTGCTGCAAGTGCATCTACTTTTTCATTCGAGTATCCGCCATAATTGTTGCTTGCTCCGGTTGTAAATACCATGTTAATAAAATAAGAAGGTGTACCGATCGGTGCCATCGCATAATTTAAGATTGCAATATCATAATCACCGGATGCAAGGGCATCGTCTAATACATCCATCGTTTCGATTGAAATGTCAATTCCAATCTGTGCCAGTTCTGCCTGCAGCATATCTGCAAGCTGGATACAGTTATTATTATAGCTGTATGTGATCACTTTAAAGGAAAGTTTTTTGCCATCTTTATCAAGAATCCCATCTCCATCGGTATCTTCATATCCGGCTTCTGCCAGAAGCTCTCCTGCTTTTTCCGTATCATAAGAATCTACGGTAAGCTTTAAGCCATCTGTACCGCCAAAGGTCAGATTTTCCGGGTAAATTCCATAACACGGTGTCGCAAATCCCTGATATACGACCTCTGCAAAACTTTCCCTGTCTATGCAGAAATTAATCGCTTCTCGCACCTGTTTGTCATCAAGTCCTTCGGATCGCAAATTGAAATTCAGATAATTGGCTCTCGTTGTTGTGACCATATCGGTTGTATACAGAGAAGTATCTGTAAACTTCGCTGCTCCGTTTGCCGTCTCCTGCGCGATCAGATCGATCTCTCCGTTTGCCAGTGCCATATCAAGTGCGTCCTGATCATCAATAATTTTCAGTTCAATGGTATCAACCGCCGGTGCACCGCCCCAGTAGCTTTCATTGGCACGCATACTGACATCTGTCATCGCCGTAAAAGAAGTTGCAATATAAGGGCCTGTACAGGAAACTCCAAGTTCCTCATCCGGCTCCTCTGACGCATCATAAATGCCGAGCAATGGATCACAAAGATCATTCAAAAGTGTCGGGTTTGGCTCCGGTGTCACGATCGTAAACTGCATTCCATCTGCTTCCATGGATGCAATCTTCAAAGTTGAATCCGCTCTTTCATTCATACCGTACGTGCGCTCAAAGCATGCTTTTACAGCTTCAGCATCCACCGTTTTTCCGTTGGAAAAAGTCACTCCGTCACGGATGGTAAACACCCAGGTATTCTCATCCGGTGTCTCTACCGCTTCTGCGATCCACGGCTGTGGAACAATGTTTTCATCCAGACGGTACAGATTCTCACTGATTCCATAGATGGACATGATCCAGCCATCCCAGTTATAAGCCACATCCAAACTCTCCGCTCCGAAAAATCCGGTTGTCGCCCCCAGCACCAGATCCGCTCTGTCAGCATTACTGCCACTCTGTGCAGTGCTGACAGCTGTTTCTGTTCCTGCTGCCCCATTCTCTTTTGTATCTCCACATCCCATTGCAAGTGTTGCTGATAAACAAAACATCATAATGACGCTCACAATTTTCTTTTTCATCTAAATATCCTCTGTTCTCTTTCTTTGTTTTTTATCGGTTCTGTCCCGAAGCCTGTCTCCAAACAACTGAAATGCGGCTGCCACAACAAACAGGGCGATTCCGTTGCATACAATGATCCACGGCGCTTTCTGCAAATACACTCTCGCCTCGCTCATAACCGCTCCCCACTCTGCCGTAGGTCTTGCTGCGCCAAGTCCAAGAAACGACAGGCCTGCCATATTCAATATGACACTTCCAATATCAAGGGCAGCCGTCACCACCATGCTCCCCATAATATTCGGCAAAATGTATGCCATCACCAGACGATAGAACGGCACACCGTTCATTTTCGCGGCATGCATATAATTTTCTTCTTTCATGGAAACGACAAGGCTCCTCGCAAGCTTCGCGTATGTCGTCCAGTACACCGCACAGAGTGCGAGCACACCATTCCATAAACCGACACCAAGAATCCCCGCTATCGCAATGGAAAGTACAAATGCCGGAAATGCCTGAAAAACAAGTGTGATCTTCATTAACACCTCATCCACGATCCCCCCGGTCAAACCGGCGGTCATGCCGATCAGTGTTCCAACCACGAATACGATCCCCACAATAAGCAGTGCCGTGTAAATGGAAGTGCGGCTTCCTGCGATCATACGGCAGAATACGCACCTTCCCAGATTGTCCGTTCCAAACAGATATTCCCTGCATGGTTTTAAAAATGCGCTTTTCATATTGACCACATACGGATCATGCCGGATGAGATATGGTCCGATCAGCGGAATGATCAACAGCAATGCAAGAAATGCTGCGCTTGCTTTATATTTCCTATCCAGCTTTTTCATTGCACCCTCTTTTCCCTTCTAACCCTTGGATCTAATATCTGACATAAAAGCTCAACCTCCGTATTGATCAACAGATAAATCAGTGCCATCCAGACCACATACGCCTGAATGACCGGATAATCTCTCGCACTGATGGACGTGACTGCCAGCCTTCCGACACCCGGCCAGGAAAAGATTGTTTCCACGATAGCCGAACCGCCAAGCAGTGTCCCAAACGACATCCCCAGCAATGTAAGGATTGGGATCATGCAGTTTTTCAGTACATGCAAAAAAAGTATCCTGTTTGGAGAAACGCCTCTGGATTTCAATCCCGTCACGTATTCTTTTTCCAGTTCTGTAAGCACAATTCCCCGGATCTGTCTGATATACCACGCCGCCAGCGTGAGTGCCAGAACAAGCGTCGGCATAATGATCCCTTTTACACTGACAGAACCGATGACCGGCAGTAATTTTAATTTCATGGACAACCCATACATCAACAGAAGCGCCAGGAAAAAAGAAGGGATCGACGCCAGAAGGTACGTGACAAAACGCACGATATTATCCAGCCAGCCATCCCTATGTTTTGCACACAAAACGCCAAGTGGAAATGCGATCAGAATCGTTGCTGCAAGCGCCGTCACCGTCAAAAGCAGCGTTGCCGGAATCGTTTTTTCAACTCGTCTGCCACCGGTTTTCCGGTCTTATAAGAATCGCCAAGATCTCCGTGAGAAAATGAGTAAAGCCATCTCCCATACTGCACCAAAAACGGATCATTGAGCCCAAGCTCCTCTCTCTTCTGTTCCACCGCTTCCTCGGAAACCCGCATCCCTGCTTTTTTCAATGCGACAGTGGCAGGATCTCCCGGAGAATGATAGATCAGCAAAAAAGAAAGAAAGGTAATTCCAACGATTAACAGCATTGCCTTTCCTATCACAAGTAACAGTCTTTTTATCATCATTTCTCCCTACTTTACTGCCCGGAGCATAAAAAGCGGGGTGGAGGCGAAATTGATTTTCTCCGCATCATCCCAGACTTTTTTCCAGATTTCCTGATCTGCCGTCACTTCCCCGAAACCGGCGTCCTTCATCATCCGGATATCTTCCGCCGGGCGTTCACACCTGCTAAGTACAAGCTCTCTGGCGATCTCCTCCATTTTATACGCCTCATCGTATCCGTTGAAATCAAAGACTTCTGCGTCTTTTACATTTTCTCTGTCTTTTTCGTAAGCTTCCTGCAAACCGTCATCAAAGAGATAGTTATACCATCCCGCGTCAAAATTTAACAGGATTCCGCCCTTTTTCAGCACACGGTACCATTTCGTATGCCTTCTGCGGTGCTTCCAGATTCCAGGTGAGATTTCTCGTCACGATCACATCCATAGATTCATCCTGCATTTTTTCCAGATTCTGGACATCCGCCCGCATCCACTCAATCTGTGAAACGTGCTCTCCCGCATTTTCTTTTGCGTGGTTTAACATCTCCTGCGTGTAGTCCACCGCTGTCACCGCATAGCCTCTTTTCGCCAGCCCGATTGCAAAAAAGCCCGGCCCGGTTCCCATGTCAGCGATTTTTATATTTTTCTTCTCCGGGAACTCGGACAAAATGACATTCATCCAGTTGATTTCATTCACATGATCCAGCTCACCACAGACAACATCCGAATAGCTCTCTGCCCTGCGTGTCCAGTATGATTCTACTTCATTTAACATCTTCTATATCCTGCTTTACTGTCGTTTTTCATTTTTTTGTCTTTCCGCAAACACATACAATTGCGAAATTTTATCAGTCTTGTACTAATCTAACATGGAAAGACGACAGATGTAAGCCTATAGGGGGGATATTTTTGTTATTCGATCCACTCTTTTACAACTGAAATGTCTTCTTCCACCGCCTCTGCAATCTGCTCGATGGACATTCCCATTTTTATAAGATTCCTTGCCGTTCTGCGTTTGCTATGAATTTCTCCCTCACTTCTTCCTTCACTTCTGCCCTCGTTCCGACCACGTTCCTCTCTCGCATCCAATTTTGCATTAATTATCTTGTCTAACTCTTCACACATTGCTGATCCCTCCTTCATAAATGCATCCTTATTTGCTTTAACAACAATGTCCGTCAGCGTTTATTCTAAGACATCACATATTACTTTACAACTGTTATAAACTTAATTAAACTGTCTATCATCTAATCGATATATTTTTCCATCTTTCATTTTATACAATTCATCACACATTTCGGTGTCCTCTAAATAATGACTGGACATTAAAATAGTTGTCCCCTTCTCTTTTAACCCAATTAACAATTGTTTAATGTTCTTGATGCTTTCCTGATCTAAACCGTTCATAGGCTCATCCAAAACGAGTAATTGTGGTTTTTCCATAATTGCTTGTGCAAAAGCAAGTTTTTGTTTCATACCTAACGAGTATTTTCCTGTTTTTTTCTTACTCTCCGGTTCCAAGCCGACATCAATCATTGCTTTCTTTATCTCACTATCTCCTATAATATGTCTGATTTCCGCCAAATATTTCAAATTTTCAAATCCTGTATAACCATTTATAAATCCCGGCTTTTCAATAATAATTCCAGCATCTTCAGCAAAATCGGTTTCCTTTCCTATATTCTTATCATGTACATATATTGTCCCTGTCGTCACTTTTAACAAGCCTATAATGCATTTAAATAATACTGTTTTTCCCGATCCATTCTTTCCTACTATACCATATATTTTTCCAGGTTCTAAATCCAGCGATACTCCCTTTAAAACTTGTTCACCTTTAAATTTTTTTGTGACATTCTCTATTTTTACGACTTCTTTCATTTCCCCTTACCTTTCCTTTCTTTTAAGCGTTCCGAGAAAGAGACTTCCAATCACAATACAAATTTCCAATTCTAATACTGGTATTACCGAAAATCCTCCGACCACGTAATATTCACTCTGAAAATACATCCCCCAAATACCTGGCATAGCATCCGTCAATAAATACGGTGAAAAAGCTTCCAATCCAATCATTATTCCTAAGTATTTATAGCCATCAAAAACATACCCTCCCAGTGTTTGTATGGTTGTAATAACCAATATATGTATTCCATATATCAATATTATTTCTTGATTGATCCTTTGTTCTGAACTAATTATAATTAAAATAAGAAAAAACAATACAATACAAATCATATTGAATTTCAATGATTCCATAAAACTTCGTATCCAAAATCTTTTCAGAGATTTCATACGATATAAAACGTATGTTTCTAACTGTTTCCACCTAATCAGTCTTATTTCATTTATAACTATAAAACTTGTAATTGTGATGAGCCATCTTCCTAATGCATATACATCTATTGGAAACTGTCTCCATTTTACACCGCCTAACAAATATTCCATAAAACTGCCAGCATCTGAATTCTGTCCCCTTTTCATGAGTAATAATAAAACTGTTATCCATATACTAAAAACAACATATAATTTTATTTTTTTTGCCACTATATCCACTTTTTTATAACCTTAAACGAACAACTTACCAAACAAACAATAACTATCATAAATACAACATACGAATTTTGTATTTGCGTTGAATTTCCAGCATCAAATTGAAAAGCTGCAATTGATCTTCCCAACAGAGAACTATTCACTCCTAACCCATATCCTTCTTTTAATAATTCATACTCTATAAAATGCAAAAAAACTGTTAAACCAATTCCATATTTTTTGTTCATAAAAAAACTTACATTATACAAAAACATTCCTAAAATAAGATCATATAATAAATTACACAAAAAAGTATGTACAAACGCTGTATAAACATGATTATTCCGGATAAATAATTGATATGAAAAATCTATATCATACAAATATCTTGTTTGCCCAATCTGATCCTGAACAATATACTGCATTGGTATACTCCATATATTTCCTGTATAGCTTTGCTTTAAACTTATTAAACACATTGAAATTACAATACAGGATTGATATATAATATCCATAATTATTAAATAATTAATAATCATTGTATTCCAATTTTTTTTATTGGTTCTATAAATGACCAGCATATCATTTTTCTGAATAAATGGGACATCAGAAATAATCAAAAACCATCCTAACGGCTGAAAAATTGCTTTATTAAAAGAATTAGCAGATACTATATATGTTTCTAAAAATTGTACAGGATGATTTATGTCGTTGGCATATTGCAAATATCCATTTCCACCGAGCATCGCCAACCCTATTCCTAATAAAACTCCCAGCCACACCCTTTTTTGTGTTAGTTCCTGTTTAAGATGCAGATGTTGTAAATGAGACACTATCCTTATATTATCTATCATTGATTTTTCTCCAAACAATTATCTTAATAAAAACAATAACGATTATTATATACAATGTTAATATAATTCCAGACAAAAAAAAGTTTCCTATACTATCGCCTCTATACAAATATATTGGGTTCCATAATGGATACTTTTGTAATCCAATCCACATACACTCATATATAAGAAATGGAATAATAGATGCAACATATTTACTACCACTTATTAATGCCACTGCCAAACTAACTTCCGCCCAAAGTACACCGAACAAAAAACCTAACAAAACTTTTACACTGGCAAAGAAAAAATCTCCATACTGTATAATATAATGTTCCATCAAAGTTTCCTGATAGGGTTGAAATAATTGTATTCCATCCACTCCACTACTTCCAAACATATAAGCAATGCTGCACACAATACAAAAAGGTATTGCAATTACCATTCCTCCTGAAACGCCAACCGTAAACATTCGAACCGAAATATATTTTTTCAAGCCCATTCTTGTTTTGATAAATAAATTGTAATTCGTAGTATTTTCATCACAAAATCTGTTACTGTATCCTATGCATGGAAAAACTGCTGCAAATGGACTAAACCCGGAAACTGCCATTGCATTTAAAATTATTTCATAACTGCTCATTGTTCCATCAAACCTGGAATTTAATATGATTGCCCGTATTAATATAACTGTCAAAAAAATAGTTGCTACTATAAACCCTCGATCTGAAAATGCTCGTTGTAAGTCTTTTTTCAAAAAATTTATCATAAGAAATCACCTGTTACAGCATTAATATATATATTGAATGGTACAATACCATTACTTTGCATCTCACTCCATACCTCATCGGAAATTTGCTCTTTTTCCTCAGAAGTTAAATAAATATGCCACGCTGGAAGTAACACAATATTTCCATTCTCTAACATAGGATAATATTCTAATGACAAATGTGTGTACACAATTTCACTACAAATATTTATTCTTTTATCTTTAATAGCCTGTGTCATAATGTTATGCAATTTTTCTACTGTAATTATTGAACTCTGTTCTTCCGAAGTTTCTTCTTTTAAAAAACCATTTAACAAATATAACTGTGCAATTTGTCCGTTTACTATATTAATCTGACCATATATTCTTGGACTGTTAATATCAGTAATTCCTTCATAAGCAATTGGCAATTGATGCACAACTGGGACAAATTGTATTTCCTGTCCCTCAGCACCACCATTTTCTTCTTTTATTATTGAAATGTCATTTAAACCAAGTTGCGCCAATTTTTCTTTCAATACATTTTCGGCTGTGTCCATTTCTCCATTGATTGAACCTTCGGCATTTTTAATCCTTTTCAATAATTTTTCATCTGTTAAGGTTAAATCCTGATTATTCCATGAAATCATTACCTCTCCATCATTTGACTGTAGATATGTATATGGAATAACTCCATTTTGCACCATCTGATTATTGTTTGTCTGTTCCAATGTATCTTCTGATTTCATTTGGTTTTCAATTTCTTTATTCGTCTGTTCTGTCACATCACTGTATCCAATATCTTCTCCAACCAACATATCCCAGATTTCATCTGCTGACATACTATTTTCTTCTAATTTCATCTGTATGTTATACAATTTTACGTTCTTTAAATTTTCTGGTAATACTGCTTGTAAATGAAATTGTTCACCACTGTTTTCTATATTCCATTCTACATTGTTTTCCTCATATAATTCTGTATCCTTTATTTCCTCATTTTGCGTTTCATTTACTGCAAAATTTCCATTTGCATCTGGTGTTTTTGCACAACCATTAAACAATACTAAAGCCCCTAAGCCTAATATACATATCTCTTTTTTCATTAAAAATCCTCTCTTCCTATTACATAAGGGCTGCCACTATATTGTGCCAGCCCTCTTTATATTAATTATCACTTACAGAATCAGAGTTCCACCATCCTCCAGTAGAATATGTACTGTAAAAATCATCGTCCATTCTTGCAGCTATATAATATTCACCAACTTTTCCTTGTCCACTACTCCATGCAACTTTTGCGTACCCTGTAGATGTTCTCCATATACCACTTTGAGAACATACCTGATTGGTTGAAGCTATCATTGGTGCAAATCTCACTCCATGTGTTCCTATATCGCTACTATCAATTCCAAGCCATTTTACTTTCAATGTCCAAGGCGATCCAGCATATGTCTTACTATTTCTACCTGAATATTGATTGTAATTCTGCCCTGAATTCATCAACATAAAGTCAAATTCTGGTCGATTGACTGCTCCGACACTTACTGTACTCATTAACATACATAACATTGCTAAAATGGTTACTTTAATTTTCTTTGCTTTCATGATATTCTCTCTCCTTTTTTAACTTTTTTGGAATTTCTGCCTTGAAAAATCTTCCCGTACATGTAGAATTTGCATATAAATACGCACTTTTTTCAAAAAAACATGCCAGCATTCTTAGTACTATTCTTTTCACTGCCCCTCCTCCTTTAAATGTTTTAAGTTTCACTTTTAATCAATAGATTTTACATATATATCTTATTGATTACAACATTTGTACACTTCTTTGTATGGACTTTCAATCCTATCTTCGTGAAATAACATCGAAACTACGCGAATTTTATTTATCAAATAAACAATTTGTCGTTTTATGTGTTATTCTATTTTTATAGTATGAGAGGGGATTTATATAATGATTCATTCTTTATCATTAAAATTAGCAACATATATTGCCAAATCAATAAATGCTACGGAATCTTTGGAAATTTATCAGTATGGTCTTGAATGTTTTCTTAATGAGATTTTTATAGATATTTTACTTTTGATCTATGGATTTTTTCTAAACGATTTACAAACAGTTATTATATGGAATATTTCTTTCCTTTTAATACAAATTAATATTGACAGCTACCATGCCTCTACACATTTCCGTTGTATCTTACTAAGTACTTTTACCGGAATTTTAGGCATTCATTTTTCCTGTATAATAGCTAAGTTTGATATAATATCTATTCCTATATTTTTTCTGTTTTTTTACAGTTCATTACTATTTTTTATTTCAGATACCCAAGCACAAAAGCAGAAAATTTTTCTTTATTTATCAATAACATTTTTTATTATACTGCTTAATTTTAATCAAAACACTTTAGTATCTGCAACTATATTATCAGGGATTTTCTGTTCTATGATAATACCTGTTTATCAGAAACTTATTATAACTTTTAAAAATTTTGTCCAACAGTGAGGTTTTTATGTCTTTCCTATTACAATTATTATTTTCATTCTTTATAAGCTTCATTGACCTGAAATTGTATAAGTATTTCATTTCCAATAAATTACATTTGACTGCATCCACTCATTCCTTATTTATGTTTGCAACTTTACTTATCTGGAATTCTTTAAAATCATTTACTCCTATTTCCATTTATGTTGGTTTTTTACTGACTCTGCTTTTCATGGTCGTTCTGTGCTTAGTTTGTTGTAATAACTCTTTATTTGAATGTTTTTTCTGGAATAGTGTATATATGGTCATTGCTGTAATAGCAGACGCTTTCACGTTCATAGTAGGTGAAATCATTACCAACAATACTCCACAGGAATTTTTCGCTGCATCACTTACAAACCGCATTCTATCATTTGTATATTTAATTTTCTGTTTCATAGGTGTATTTATTGTGCTACATAAACCCTCCAAGGCCTTTCAACTTCCTTGGTATGTTAGTATTATATTTTCAATATTACTCTTATTGGGAATAATCGTTATAGAACTTCTCTTAGGCTTAGAAATGCAATTATCCATATATCAGATACTGCAAAAAAAATTATTTATTTTTCAATTATTGTAATTATAATTTCATTCAGTACTATACTTCTTGTTTTTTATTATCTTGGTGTTTTATATCAAAAGAATACAGAATTACAACGCATGAAAGAACTCGAAAATTATGACCAAAAACAATATGATTTGCTTTTGCACACCAATGATACAATACATGTTTTAAAACATGATTTGCACCACCATATATCTATTTTGCAGATTTTGTCAAAAGAAAAAAAATATGATGAACTGGATAATTACCTTACATCCTTATCAGACGAATTTCATAAAAACATTTGGCATTTTAAAACAGGAAATGATTATATTAATGCCTTACTTTCCAGCAAAGCATCTATTATGAGTGAAAAAAATATCGTCTTTACGGATAATATTTATTTGACCGACCAACAGCCTCTAAAAGATTTTGATTTTGTCTCTATTATTGGTAATTTATTGGATAACGCCATTGAAGCATGTAATATACTTTCTCCAGATACTGAAAAATATATTAAACTTGATATAAAGCCTTTACAAAATAATTTGTATATATGTGTCCAAAATAGTTCTTCTGGAATCTATGGTTTTAATAAATACGATAAACTAATTAGCTTAAAACAAAAAAAATATCACGGCATAGGCTTACAGCATGTTGAACATCTTGTCCAGAAATATTCAGGATTTATGATTATTACTCCAGAAAAAAATACTTTTATTGTTAAACTCAGTATTCCTTTTAAATAGTTATAATCAAAAATACATACCATTCATATTTACACGCTAATTTTTTACAAGGAGATTTTTATATGTTAATAAAATGCTGCATAATTGAAAATGATATTTCCTACGCTACACTTTTAAAAAAGCAATTACTCGCATGGTCACATACGAGTAATTGCAATCTTGACATTACTATATCCGCATCTCATAGCATATTTTTTGAAAAAAAACCTGATCAATTTGATGTCATTTTTTTAGATATTATGCTTAATTCTGAAAAAAATGGTTTAGATATCGCGAAATGGATACGTAAAAATAATTATAAAGTTGATATCATATTTTTGACAAGCTTTAGTGAATATGTTTTTGAAGGGTATCCCCTACAAGCTTTAGATTACCTCCTCAAACCTGCATCTCAGGAAAAGATCAATCACTGCATGAATCTTATTTTTTCCCGATTTAATGATGCAAATTTTATTTGCCAACAGCGAGGAGTATTTTACCAGGTTCCATACAAAAATATTTTATATTTTTCCAGTAACAACCACCACGTAAATATTTTTTGTAAAGAAACAACATATTGTATTTCTCAAACTCTGCGTAATACCGCTAAAAATTTACCGGCACAATTCCTTCCTATTCATCGTACTCTTATTGTAAATATGAACCATGTAACAAGTATCATTGGCAAAGAACTCTTATTAGACACCAACGAACGTTTGCCCATTAGTTTGTCCTATTTAAAAGCTGTCCAATTATGGTTTATAAACCAATGTTCTTAGTATTCCGGCTTTGCAACCTCATGGTTTGCCCACGAATCAGCTTCTGCTGCTCCGCTGAAGTCGGCGGAATCGCTACATTTTTCTACTGTAATCGTGTAAGAACTTGTTCCTTCTACGTATACAGTTCCATCTGTTCCTACAATTGATACAGTTTTGCCATCTGCATCCACGATTGTTCCCTCATTGTAAAGATTTGTGATTTCACTGTCACCGGTAACCGTCCAGGTAGAATCATCGCTGATGTAAACGCTGCAATATCCGTCTCCGCCATTTCCGGCATAGGTTTCATCGTCAACAAAATATCCGGTTAAAGTACTTCCGTTTGTCATGTAAAAATCAAGGTCACTGATGCTGTCCCAGATCACAGCTCCCTCCATATCCTGATCGTCGGCGGTAAAGGTACAGTCAGAACCGTTTGCACCTGCGGTTCCCCATCCACGCTCATTCGTATTTCCAGTACACATCAGGAAGAACTCACTGTCATCGGAATAGGTGATATCCACATCAGATAATAAAATATTTGCCTCTGTATTTGTGGTGTAAATCAGACCACCATTTTTTGAAGTAAGACTTCCGCCCACAATCTGCATGGTGCTGTTACCGACCTCGGAATCCCCGGACATGCTCTGGTATACAATGATCGTCCATGTTGTGTCATTCTGGCTTAAATCCTGCATATCACCTGTGATATCACAATCAAATAAATGAATGGTATTCAGACCTTCCATACAGATTGCCTCGGAACCATTTGCAGTCAGCGTTGCATTGTTTACCGCGATATCTGCAGTACAGTAAACTGCAGGAGAACCGGTTCCATTGCTCGTGTAAGTTCCACCATCAACTACCATTGTTCCGCCTCCGCGGTCACTGCGGATTGCTGCGGAAGACTCTCCATCTGTTTCCACATTCAAATCCCACGCATATAAGGTTCCACCTCCTGCGGCATGAATACCGCCGGATGTATCTTTTTCCGTGGAAATATCAGAATCTGCAATGTAGACAGTTCCATCCCCATAAGCAAATACACCTGCACCTCCAGCTGCGTTTGTCGTGATATCGGCATTTTTCAAATAGGTTGTTCCATTGGTTGTAAGCACCGCTGCCCCTACCCCATAAAAGCTGGAATTATCCCCACCTGTACTGTCGGACGAAGTGCGGTCTACCGTAATATTTTTTAATGTAGCAGTTGCTCCGTTTGAAACAAGGATTGCATTTTCATCTGTTCCTGTGGATGAATAACTTTCTCCATCCACCTCGGTATCTTCTGCGTACTCAGTCACTGCATCATAGCTGTCAACACCGGAAGCACTGCCGCCCGGCTGTCCACCAGGCTGACCGCCTGCCATGTCACCGCCCATTCCCTGCGATACGGTAATTTCTGTGATATTGCCTTCCTCATCAAATGTGATCTGAAGCATCGTTCCTTCCGTGATATCACTTAAACTTCCATCTGTCGTATTATTATCGGAATCCTGCACTTTGATTACAGATTCATCGTTGATTGTGAGGAGTGCGCTTTCCTGTGTCATTTCACCCGGTGTCTGCTGTGCATTTCCATCGGATTCGCCTGCGCCCTGTCCATCATCGGATGGTTTCTCTGGAGCACTGCCATTATTTTCTGATGCATTATTGCTATCTCCACTGTCGTCTGGTTTTTCTGGCACATTTGAATCCCCTCCTTTGCTGTCGCCGTTATCATCTGGCTTCTCCGGTGCACTTCCATCTGGTGCCGCTCCCATGCCGCCACCGATGCTTAATGTCACTTCATTTCCATCCACACTGTCGACCTTCGCCATCACAGTTGTGGAAACCAGCTCTTCTTCTGTGCCATCTGTATAGGCAAAAGTATTTGCCTCTGTCGTACTCTCTGTCTCGGTACTGCTTTCTGTTGTATTGGTTCCACATGCGGTTACACTTGTCATCATCAACGCACAAACCATCAATCCACATACTAATTTACATTTCTTATATCTCATATAATCCTCCTTGTTTTGCGAAGCAAAATGCTGCTATGCTCGCATAGCATGCGCCCTTGCATGGAGCAATGCCCAGCAAGCTGTGCAGGATTTAGCCTCCTTGTTTTGCTTATGCTTTTCTTTGATTTGTCTGTATCTTAGCAGGAAAACCTTAAATCAACTTAAAAAAATATCTGCATTTTATTTTTCTCCGTAGGTATTCATGCTATAACCAGAGTTTAACGGATGTAGTGTCACAGATTCTGTGGTGCTTTCTTAGGGTGTGAAGGGCAGATATAAGCGTCCTCTCGCAAGTCGTGATTTTATCGGTTTATGAAAAGAA
>ERZ772937.1464-NODE-1464-length-17105-cov-5.763578_pt1 | contig 17105 bp, 10 predicted proteins | sample MGYA00512113_ERZ772937 | MGnify/ENA primary metagenome ERZ772937 (study PRJEB29015, sample SAMEA2737649) | human gut metagenome | biome: human gut; feature: human-associated habitat; material: faeces | place: China | collected 2012 ... | reverse complement strand
AACCGCCCAGTGAATAAGTTAGTGTAAAGGTCAGGTCTATCCATTTGTAATTCAGAATATTGGTGAATCCTCCCGATACTTTGGGAGTGGCTGTTTTGTACGGAATGGATTCTGCTTTGTCGGCGTCGGTGGTAAGTTCGCGATTGTAGCTTCCGTCCTCATTCTTAGTGTTCAGGTAATATTGGGCAGAACCGGTCTGTGGGTCTACTCCGGCAAACTCTTTTACATAAAACGTATGATAGGGGAGGCCTACTTTATGGATGAACCATGTTCCCTCAATCGTCTGATCCAATAGTCCGTTGAGTGAAACAATCTTATTTCGGTTATGGCTCAGGTTGAAAACACTGGTCCAGTTAAAGTCGTTGGAAACAACGTTCAGCGTACGCAACTCAAATTCTATTCCCTTGTTGTTCAAGCGTCCGATGTTGCTCAAATAGCTGGTAAATCCGGTAGTGGCGCTGATGGGGAGGCTGTAGAGCAAGTCTTTGGTATCCCGGTTGTAATATTCCAGACTCGCGAAAATACGGTTAATAAATGAAAGGTCGATACCCAGGTTCAAACTGTAATTCTTTTCCCATGTCAACAAATCATTAGGTTGTGACGATTCATAAGATCCGGCTGCCTCCATGTAGTTTTCGCCATAACTGTACAGCCCTTTGTAGCCATAGTATGAGCCGGGTTGATTTCCGTTTACACCATACGAAGCACGTATCTTGACATCACTCAGAACCGGTTTTACGGCTTTCATAAAATTCTCGTTGCCCAAATGCCACATGCCCGATACAGACCAGAAATTACCCCAACGGTTGTTGGGTGAAAGACGTGAACTGCCGTCCCGGCGGTAACTTCCGGCAATGTAGTAGCGGTCGTCATAATCATAATTCAGTCGTGAAAGATATGAAATCATCCGATAGGCCTGAGTGGCAGACTTGAAACTGTTCAATACGGCGGCATTATCCGGTTCTGTCAGTTTATCACTGGGCAGTTTGGACTTTTCACCCGAAGCGTGGTCTGTCTGGTAACTTTCTATTTCATAAGCTGCCAATACATCCAGGTGATGCTTGTGGGCGAAAGTATGCACATAGTTCAGGGAGGTCGATGAAATCAGTTTGCCGTATTCAATAAAACCTTTGGCTGTCTGGGCATCGCTTCCGCTTTTAGGGCCAGCCGAACTCAAAGGGTTATAATAGCGTGAATCCTTCTGGATGGTATAATCATAGCTTAATGTCTCTTTCAGTTTGAGACCTTTGATCGGCTCTATCGCTGCGTAACCGGTTGAAAACATACGTGTCATACGCACGCGGTTGTAATCGGTGAGTATGTCGCGCAACGGATTCAGGCTGGTGCCGTCATAAGCTCCTACATAGTTTCCTTCTTCATCACGCACCACCATGGAAGGTGTCATGGTCATGGCCACGCACAGAAAAGGGTTGATAGATGATCCGCGTTCCTCATTCATTTCCTGGTTCATTTGCGAGAACATCATATTTGCTCCTACTTCCCCGTATTTGCCGACTTTCTGCGTAACGTTCAAGCGTGCTGAGTAACGGTCCAGACTGGAGTTTTTGGCCAATCCTTCCTGATTGTTGTAGCCGAGCGAGGCATAGAATGTAGAACGGTCGTTACCGCCGGAGACGGAAGCTTCATAACTCTGATGTGTAGCGGTGCGGAGCAGTTCTTTTCGCCAGTCCGTGTATCCCATAGCCGGTTTATACGCATACGTGCCGATATTGGAACTGGCATATTCAGCCGGAGACTCCATACCGTTGTCTGTTGCATAATTCAGCAATCCTTCATAAAGAAGTTCTTCACGTTGGTCACCATTCAAGGTAGGGCGGAAGTCGACAGCCGCATGAGAGAAACCGCCTGACACGTTCAAATCCACACGTGCCTTTCCGGTATTTCCTTTTTTAGTTGTAATCAAAATGACGCCATTAGCAGCACGGGAACCATACAGGGAAGCCGCTGCCGCATCTTTGATGACAGTCACATTTTCGATATCCGAAGGATTCAGCGTACTCATGATATTGGTCTTGGAATTGTTCATATATGCTGCATCAGGACCGCCGGAGCTCATACTTCCGGAAGTAACCGGGACTCCATCTATGACAAACAAAGGTTCCTGTGAAGCGTTGAACGATCCCATTCCTCTGATGCGAATACTTTGGTTGGCACCCGGTTGACCGGAACTGCTGGTTATTTGTACACCGGTAGTCATACCTTGCAACTTTTGCTCAACGCTCATCACGGGTACTTCTTTCAGCATATCTGTACGCAGCGTATTGGCCGATCCTGTGAACGAGGATTTGGAGAAATTACCATACCCTGTTACTACTACCTCGTCAATATCCATCGTTTCGGGAATCAGTACTATTTTGAGTTCTTTCTCTTTGCGGGGGACGCGTATTTCCTGTGTCTTCATTCCCACATAAGATACGACCAACATCTTGGTTCCGGTTTCCACGGACAATTGAAACTGACCGTTGATATCGGTAATCACTCCTTTGGTGGGATTCCCCTTTACACTGACGGTGGCGCCGATAAGTGGTTCATTATCCTCTGATGATATAACAACGCCCGATATGTTCAGTTGCTGAGCGGATGCATACGAAATACTCAACAAACTAAACAGTAAGCTAAAACATAATGTTAACCTTTGATTAATCTTCATACTTTTATATTTAAAAATACATTTGCTATAAAGTCGATACAAAGGATATACCAATAGGATATAAAGAAATGCTGAAAGGATAAGATACAGATTAACAGCGGAGTTGAAAAAACGATATTATTGGGGCGGTGTGGAAAAAATGTGGAAAGGTGTGGAAAATATACCCAATCAATTGGTACGATAAATATCGTGGCTATATGGATTATCGTACCGATAATGATTGGGTATATAGGTCTTACAATTTAATATCCCGGATTCTGATACTCACTGCCGTTGATAATGGTAGCGGTAAAGGTTGTAGAAATGGGACGTAAAGCATAATTCGGATCAAAGAACCGTGCGAGATCCGGGTGAGTATCTTTCAGATAATCGGAACTCTTGAACATCCCTGTCCGTTTCAAATCGTAGAAACGGCAATATTCACCGCATAGTTCGCGTCCTCTTTCGTCTAATACGTCACGAACCGTCATGCTGCCCGTTAGCGGGTCTGCTCCGGCACGTTCGCGAACCTTATTCAGGTATTTGGCGGCATTCGCTCCTCCGTTCAGATAAATGTCAGCCTCTGCGGCAATCAGATAGACTTCCGCCATACGCATGATAAACGTAGCGTTTAAGTTTCCGTTTCTTTGTTTGGAGGCGTTTGCAACGTAATAGTTACTGCTGTTGTGCTTGTTTAGTGACGGATAATAGTAACGGAACAGATTCTCGCTGGTACCGTCGTTCTTGTAATTCCCTGTTACATTTGTATACGAGTAGTTCATATTCACATTGTTGTTTCTATCACTGTAGACATGGTTGTAATCAATCAACAAATAGTCGGTCTTGTGCTCATTCTGTTTTTCCGTAGAATAATCCGCATCCTGCGGCATGATAAATTTAATGGCCGGATCACCTTTCTTCAGAGTTTTGCCGATAACTGTTTCGTCTTTGTCGTACATGTGTACGGCACTTTCGTCCCAAGTATAACTTTTATTGGCCTTCCATTCGGTAGTGAATGACTGGTGGAATCTGGGATCTAACGTGCCGTCATTCTGTACATACAGATTCAGCAAGTGTTGCGTAGGCATGAAGATGCCGCTGATGGAGCCTTCCCATGTCAGTCGTGTCTCCTGATTGTCTTCACGGGCACCGAACTTATTGATGTCACACAGGAAATACTCGTCATTGCGGTTTAACTTGTAGTTACCGTTGCTCGAACCGTGTCCGTCCGTGCCTGCATACCAGCGATGTTTCCAAAGCGCTTCCTTGTTTTCCCAGTTATTGCTTTCTTCGAATACTTCACTGTATGTAGGATACATATAAGTGTTGTATTTCCCGCCACCCGATTCGCAGTCGGAGATCAGCTGTAAAGCTGCGTCGAGAGCTTCCTGCAGGTATTCCGTGCTTCCATACTCGTAGGTCTGCAGACAGGCTTTTGCCAAAAAGCCGAGAGCGGCTTTCTTGGTCGGAGTGGTAGTCGTGGCATGATTCCCGATTGACAGCCATTCGGATGCGAATCTCAGGTCGGGCAGGATGACTTCTTTGTAGATAGTCATCGGGTCGGTGCGGACAGGAGAGTAGTTGAGGCTGGTTTCCGGTTCCGTAAGCATGGTTACCCCTCCGAATTGTTCCACTGCGTTGAAGTAATAGACAGCTCTCATGAAGCGGGCTTCGGCAATTTTCGCATTCCGTTCCTCTTCTGTGGTGTAGGGAGGCTTGTCGCCTAAGGCGATGGCTTCGTTGCAGGAACCTATTCCGTCATATGTCCCGTTCCACCAGTTATTGGTGTAGGTCGTGTTGGGCGATGTGCCGGCGAAAAACCAGAACCATTCGGTGTAGCTTGTCGATTGGTTAGCCTTGTACGTCCAGAGGTCCGTATCCCCTTCGGTCAGCGACATCCAGTCTGCGGCACCGTAGTAAAACCTTTCCATTGCGAAGTAGCACTGGTTGATCAGTGTTTCGTATCCCTCGGTTGAGGTAGCCAATGTTTCATTGGTAAATGCGCCCGGGTTGTACTCTTCCAGCGAGCAGGAATGCAGGAATAGTGCGGACAGCAGGACAGAGCAAAAAACTGTTTTTAAATGTATACTTTTCATTGTCATTTTCTTCTTTAATTAGAATGTAAGATTAACTCCAAATACAAATTGCCGATAGGTGGGAAACGCGTCCGAACCGTTCGTTTCGGGGTCTGTGTCCTTCAGTTGCTTGTCTTTCACAAAGATGAACGGATTGTAGGCCGTAGCGTAGATGCGGCATTTCTCCATCAATACCTTGCGGGAAATGTTGGCGGGGAGGGTATATCCCAAAGTGATATTCTTGATCTTGATGAAGGAGCCGTCGTGTACTCTCAGCGAAGGATATACCTTTTTTTGTTCGTCTCCCGTTCCGGGACGCGGGAAGTATGCGCCTTGATTGTCCTCTGTCCAGTAATCCACGCCTGCCAGCTGATTCTTGGTCACACTTTGCTCTGCGGTATAGTAGCCGAGCAGGTCACTGTTGATTGTCTGCCCGTAGCGTGCCATTGCAAAGACGGATAAATCGAAGTTCTTGTAGGTGAAGGAGTTGTTCAGTCCGATGATCCAATCCGGATTCGTATGTCCCAGAATTTGTCTGTCGTCGGTGCTGTATTTATGTACTCCGCCGTCTCCGTTTTTATCCACTGTCTCTATCTTGATAAATCCCGGATTTACGCCATATGCATCCAGCGTCTCCTTCGGAGTGTCACTTCCCCAGATACCTGCATATTTATAGCCGTAAATGGCGTGAATCGGTTCGCCGGTAAACAGGTTCTCGGAGATCAGGTCACCGTCGGGCAGCTTGTCTATCTTCTCCTTGCTCCAAGTAGCGGACAAGGTCGTGTTCCATGTAAAGTCCTTGTGCTGTATATTGTGGGAGTTCAATATCACTTCCACGCCCTGATTGCTGGTTTGGGCGATATTCTGCCAGATAGACAGAGGAGAACCCCATCCGGTCAGTCCGCTGGTGATGGGCAATATACGCTTGAATAATAATCCTTTGGTGGTTGTTCTGAACCATTCAATGGAACCGTCGATGCGGCTGTTCAGTATGCCGAAGTCCAGACCGATGTTCCAGTTGTACGATTTTTCCCAACCGAGGTCGGCACTGCCGTAAGTCTCCGAGTATTGTGTGAAAGGAACGATTTTTCCATTGACGGAGACTCCGCTGGCAGAATATACGTAGGCTTGGGTAGTGGTGCTATAGGCGTCTGTTCCGCCGGAGTTGCCCGTGATGCCGTAGCTGACTCTCAGTTTCAGGTTGTCCAGCCAGCTTCGTGTCTTTTCCATAAAAGTCTCGTCGGAAATTCTCCAGGCTATGGCGCCTGCCGGGAAAGCATCCCATTTGTGTCTGGCGGAGAATTGTGAGACACCGTCCCAACGGGTGGAGAAGTTGAATAAGTACTTGCTCTTGTCTGAATAGTTGAGGCGGAAAGCAAAAGACATTTTCTGTGTCTGTGCGAAGTCCGATTCCACATGTGGGGAGGAACCCGAAGTCAACCGCCAGAACGACCATTGGTCTACCATCTGTCCGCTTGCGGCAGCCATGTTGCTTTCCGACTGGTTCTTGTTCCACGAAGTGATTAAAGAACCTCCTACCGTATGCGCTTTGGCAAGGGTCGTGCTGTATGCTAGAATGTTTTCCCACGTGTAATTCCATGCGTTGTCATTGGTGATGGAGGCGTGAGGCGAACCCGCATAACTCGGACGGTTGGCGTTGCATTGGTTTCCCCAGTATTGTCCTCGTCGGGAATGGTTCAATGTCCCGTTGATCCGGCTGGTGAATGTGAAATCTTTGAGAGGAGTCAGTTCGACATACCCGCTCATATTCAGGTAAGTGGAACGGGTGTTGTTCGCATATTGATTCTCTATAAAATCTCCCATCGGCGAATACTGCCCTGTGATATATTCGTGATTGATCTTGCCTTCCTCATCGTAGGCATCCCCCAACGGGAAAGCGGAGAGGGAACGGGTAAACGTGTTTTTCACGCCGGAATTTAAATCACGGTACACCAGATTGGAGGTGAAACCGACTTTCGCCCACGAAAAGAGTTGCTGGTCGATGTTGAGCCGCAAAGAGTACCGGTTCAGATTTTCATTGCTGAGCAGGCCTTCTTCCCGGTTGTAGGAGGTCGAAGCGAATATCCTTGTCTTTTCCGTTCCGCTGCTTACCGAAAGGCTGTACTTTTGTGTGGTAGCTGTATTACCGGAAACCTCGTCTACCCAGTCAATCCATTTTCCGGCATTATACGCATCTGTAAAAGCCTGCTTGCCCAGTAGGGCAGACATATCGGAAGGGAAATCACCGTTCTTATATCGGTATGCCTCTTTCTGGTAAGTCACCCATTCATCCTGAGTCATTCCGTGTTTGTAGTTGGGCGATCCGCTGAAGCCGTAATACGCGTCAAAGTTGATTGTGGCTTTGCCTTCTTTTCCTCTTTTGGTGGTGATAATCACAACACCGTTTGCTCCTGCCGAACCGTAAATGGCGGTGGATGAAGCATCCTTCAGAACATCGACACTTTCAATATCGGAAGGGTTGACCTGACTATAGCTTCCGGGGATTCCGTCGATAATAAACAGTGGCTCGTTATTGCCATATATGGAACGCGAACCACGCAGCAAGATGCTGACTTCACCGCCTACCTGTCCCGATGTTTTGGTGATGTCCATGCCGGGTATCTTTCCTTGAAGAGCTTCCATCACATTACTGGTAGGAGCAACCAGTACCTCGGCACTTTTGATAGAGGTTACCGCTCCTGTCAGATCCCGCTTTTTGACGGAGCCGTATCCTACTACTACCACTTCGTCAATCAGTCGGGCATCTTCCACCATCGTGATTTCCAGTTTACTTTTATTACGTGTGCTGACTTCCTGTTCTATGTATCCCATGTAAGATACTTTGAGTACTGCGTTGGGCGACACACGCAGTGTGAAGAGTCCGTCTACATTTGTAATAGTCCCGTTGTTTGTGCCTTTTTCTACAATATTAGCTCCGATTATCGTCTCTCCCTGAGAGTTTTTCACTACGCCGGAGATGCTTCTGCTCTGCTGGCCGTAGACTTGTGTGGCTCCGACTACCGATATTATTCCTGTTAAAAGGAATAGCAGGTAGAATCTTATCATATAAACTGTCTTTAGGGTAACGTCTGTCCCTATGTTTGTTTTATCAGAAAATGATTTCATGTTTTTTGTTTAATTGTATGTTCACTAATTGGTTTTTGAATAGTTAAATCTCTGAATGATTTAAATCTATGTCCGATTATACCGATTTGATTTACTCCATAGGCTATTAGATTTTATTGGTTAAAACTGCGATTGTACCGTGAATTGACGGTCAATCTCTGAGTGTATGTATTTGATGTGGCGCCACGATCAATATCAGTTTATTTAGACTGATTGGACAAAAGTAGGCATAGAGCGTTGGGGATTGAAAAAAATAAAGTTGACTTTTATTTGAATTAAGTTGATTCTTACTATCTTTGCCTAAACGTATTTACTTAAATAACAATGATATGGATGTTGAAATAAAAGATAAGGCTAGCCAAAGGCATGTCGGTCGCAATTTACAGAGGATTCGTGTGTATTTAGGCATGAAGCAGGAAGCTTTGGCGGCTGATCTTGGTATTAGTCAACAGGAGATTTCAAAAATAGAAAAGCAAGATGAAATAGAAGATAAGCTTTTAACGCAGATAGCTACTGCCTTGGGAGTATCTGCTGAAGTAATAAGAGACTTTGACGTCGAAAGAGCTATTTATAATATTAATAGTTATAAAGATGCAACGATTTCTCCGGGAGCAACAGCAACTGTTTATGCTCATACACAACAAATTAATCCTCTTGATAAAATCGTGGAGTTGTATGAACGTTTGTTGCAGAGCGAAAGGGAAAAGATTGAGTTGTTGAAAAACGCAAACAAATAATCACAGAACAAATAAATTCTAAGCAAGAACCATTATTATGAAACCTGAGACTTATACCAATGCCTTACACATAGGGCGGAAAATAGAAAGAGTGCGTCGCCTTCGTGGAATGACTCAAACTGATTTAGGAGACTTACTGGGTATTACCAAGCAAGCTGTCTCCAAGATGGAGCAGACAGAGAAGCTTGACGATGAAAGAGTGAAGCAAGTAGCAGAAGCATTGGGTGTTACTGAAGAAGGATTAAAAAAGTTCACCGAAGAAACTGTCTTGTACTATACAAATAACTTTTATGAGAATTCCAATGCGACCGCTACTAATATTGGTACAATCTCAAATCTTGAGAATATAAATCACTTTTCAATGGATCAAGCAGTGAAGTTGTTTGAGGAATTGTTGAAAATCGAAAGAGAAAAATATAGTGGAGGAAAAGAGGAAAGCGCTAAATAATAATAGGTTTATCCTTTTCCTTATTTAGGATTCTTAGAAATATATGATAAAGCTCCATTTAGTTGTTCGGACATTGAAGAATAACTAAATGGAGCTTTAATTTGATAGATATCCTATAAATGTGTTCTAATCAAATAATTGATAGAAGTCAGCAATTGAATTATTGCTTCTTGCTTATCATTTAAAATGGGTTGAATGATTTAATAATGGGCTAACCGATACGCAAAAGAACTAAATCGTCCAAATATGAATTCAAATCATATAAATCTAAAAGTCGTTTATTGGATAAAGAATTCCTATACTAAATTTAGCTCCGGCTTGTGCAATAAATAATCTCTTTCAGTACATAAATTAATTCGTCCGCCTATAGCCGGACGCAAGTTTGCCTATAGCCGACGTTACGTTTGCCTATAGTCGGACGCAAAGTTGCCTATAGGCGGACGAATTAATTTATGTACCCGCGGATATTATTTTTTATAGAGAAAATGTTTATTGTGTTCGTCTGCAATGATTGCAGTAACTCGAAAGTAGATTCAAGAAACATCAATAGAGTAAGTAACTCATAGTCACTTTTTTCATAATGCTCTATTATACAGATGAATACAACGCACCTTCTTTTTGGGTATTATGTTCTCTCTCTGTATATTTGAATGTCGCAATCATGCTTTTCTATCTATGATATTGATTGGCGCATATAGTGCGACAACTAACTCACATAATGTGCAATAGCTACCGCACATGATATGGATTAGCTATCGCACATCATGTGAGTTAGCTTAAAGGCATAAATTATTTTATAGAATGACAATTTCAAATCAGCAGACTATGTGTCTGTTTACATTAAAAGAATAAGAAGATGCATTGTAACAGGCTGAACAATTGAATGATAGATGAAAATATGATTTGCTGACGAGGTTTTATTTTATTCATAACTGCATAACAATAGGTCAAACGGTATGAAATTGGTTAGTTATCTTTGGTCAATGAGACTAGCGAACTTTGAAAATTATTATCTTTGTTACCTTATGTAATGATACAGTTTGGTCTAGAACAATAGATACTGTAATTTGTGACTGAAAATTTGATAATTATGAACATTGGCGATAGTGATATTCTATATTCTTTTGATAGAGCCCGTCTAATTGACAGAGCTTGCAATGGATTCATGAGAATAGACGGGCTTACCTTTAAACGAGCTAGAGATTATATGGACAAATATAGTGCTCGTGATTATTTGATGCAATGTCCACTTGACCTTTCAACGAAAGAATTGGTCAGTGGGATGAAAGATTATTGCCTGCAGCGTAGAGCCGAAATGCTCGAACCTTATCGAAAAAAAAAGATATTCAATTAATGGTGATCCCATACATCATCTTTATATTATAGGTAATGGATTTGACAGATATCATGGTGCTGATTCTACATATATGGATTTTCGCAGCTACCTATTAAAGCACAATGATTTTGTCGTGAAGATGTTCGAACTCTTCTTCGGTCCCCGATCTATGATGAATAATTTTGATGATTATAATGATTATCTTTTGTGCCTACAATACGGACGCAAATTGCCAGCTCCAAAGAACACTTGGGCTAAAGACTATTTATGGAAGGATTTTGAAAAATATCTTAGTGAACTGAACAGGGAACGTATTTTTGATTTTGTTGATGAGAATTTGCCGCGATTATACGAAGATGACGAGAATTTTAGTTATGCTGAATATTTAGGTCCTATAGATATTGTTGCTGATGTTGTTTCTTCTTGTACCTTCGAAATGCAATATCTGTTTCACCGATGGATTAATACAATACATTACAAGAAAGGATTTAGGAAGAATATGCTGTATCTTGATCCGAACGCTGCTTACCTGAATTTTAATTATACATTGTTTCTTGAAACAGAATATAATATTTCCCGGGAACATATTCTTTATATTCACGGTGATAGAAGGCAGAAGTTTGGCTCTTTGGTTTTAGGGCATAATGTAGAGGATAATGAAGTCGCTTTTGAAGAGTGGGTTCATAAACATAAAAATCGTCGGAGATATCGCCCGAATCTGAAGGATAAGAAGGGTAAATATTTTGCCAATGATAAGTTGGTCTATCTCGCTTTCTTTTTAAAGGATATGAAAAAAGGGAATTGGAAAAATCCAATAAGATATTATGCTGTAGATCATATTGAGGAGCGTTTGGAAAATTATTATGCGAAGAACATAAAACATTCTAATGACATAATAGATCATAACTTGGGCTTTTTTGAGTCACTGAATGATTTGAAGGAGATTACATTGCTTGGTCATTCGCTGGGTGATGTAGACTTTCCATATTTTAAGGCAATTGTTGAAAATGTAAGAAATGTGGATGATCTGATTTGGAATTTTAGTTATTATCGTGATAATGATATTATAAATATCAGAAGATTTTGCAGACATCTGAATATTCCCCAGGGAAAAAATGTTCGGCATTTCAAGATGTCTGATATAAAGCGGTAGCCGGACTCACACCATTCGCATACCTTTAATTCTAAACGATCTGTTTGGCGGTATGTGACTAGTTAATGCTGCTGTTATGCAGTGTTCTATTGTATAGGTGTGTACGCTTTCTGCCTTTGGCAGAGTTTCTAAAACCAGAATCGCTAGTAGGTCTTTAAGATTCGAATGTGATTTGTTTAATGGTTATGAGGGCAGGCACAAGCTTGCCCTCTTTTCAAAATTGAAGGATATCACAATCCTCTTTTTTTATTTGAATAAATAATAATAATTGCTTGCGGCAAAAAGAGCCAGAAACCGGAGGCAGGTTCAATAATACAACCGATTATGGTAAGCAGCAAAATAGAGTAACCTAAAAATACGGGTGCTGGTTTTTGTTCTTTTCTGATATAATATTGAAGCGTTTGCCCCCAAAGGATAAGTATTACTCCACAGATCAAGAACCAAAAGGTGAAACCTTGACTATAATTCTCTCCAATAGAATTTACTAATCCATTTCTGAGCATTTCCGAAAAAGCATCTTTTCCGATGAATAGTGCATAAATCGTATGAATGACTCCTGTTGCTGTTAAAAATCTCCCACTATATTTCCAAAGTTTCATGTTCTTACTGTTTATATACTTAGTTAATGCTGCAAATATAAAGGATAGTAAGACACGGGTATTGGATGAATTCGACTTTTTTTATTTTGTATAAATGATAGTAGTCTCATTATCGAGTGGCAATGATAAAAAGAAATTTGGAGTACTACCTGATAACTTTTTTATTTCTCTTGATAAATGAGAGGCATCATAATATCCGGCTTTTACTGCTACTGATAAAAGGTTGTCGAATGATTCGTTCCTCAATATTTTAATCGCATTCTTGAATCTTACTATACTATTATATCTTTGAGGAGTGAAACCTGTATGTAACTTGAATTTTCGTTCAAAGTGTCGTTGGCACAGATTAACTTCGTCCATTAAATGGCTTATGGATATCTTGCCTTCATGCGCATTTATTTGATTCACAGCATATGCGATTTGTGCATCCATTGTATGGCTGCTTTTATATAGGTGCTCTTTCAGATAGCGTTCTATTAAATTAATCTTGCACTGAATACCCTGTTCTTCGAATAACCTTTCAGCAAAAGAATCGCTAAAAATAGTGTTTAAGTCATTCACACTTAACCTTATATTTGTCAATTCGCTTAGGGAAATTTTCATAAAACGGGATAGTCCGCATGGCCGAAAGCGAACTCCAAATGTATTGATAGTACCTGATGATGTTATTAATGTCGAACAGACGTTCATGGGACCAATAAAATAAGAATGATAAGGTTGCATCATAATGCCATGATTAACAGTGGTTTCTAATATGAACATAAAGTCCGTACATCCATCTGTAGATAATTTTATTTGCATACCTTGTTCTGTTTGGCCTTTGAATTCCCAATATCTATCAACGTAAGGAGCAAGTATATGGCATGGTAAGTATTCTTTGTACATATTTAGAAAGGGTATCTGTTGAAAAACGATCTGATAGTACAAATATAAGCAATCGTATAGGATTCCTATTGTACGATTTCGACATTTGTATTTGTTTTAGATTCTTTATAATAGGAAATTTAATTTCTTATTGTGCTGCTTTCGGACAGATATTGAGTATACCTCTTTATTCTTTTTACCATCATCCTTGGTTTAAAATATTGTACATCTTGCGTTATGAAAAAGAGCAACTCAAAAAATAACTTTGAATTGCTCTCTTATTTTAGTGATCCGCCTGGGATTCTCCTAAGAGTGTTACCTTGCTGATATTTAAAACTTTATAATTTTGCTTCAAGCATATCCCATGATTTAACCCACTAATTTGCTACGTGCTTTTGCGGTAGTTTGCTCATGGAGAATACTGGGGAACAAAGATATACAATTCATTTGTATTATTAAAAATATGTAGCTATATTATATATTTCTCAAGAATCAACATCACAGCAAATATGAATATACAGCAAAATATAATCCATACAACAGATAAAAAGACAATACTTTTTATGAGATAGAAAATGGCAATTAGGATAAATACTATAAAGCTTATAGCTTTAATTAGTTGTATAAAATATGCTATTACTCTTTTATAAGTATTAGTAGTGTCATGTTTTAGAAAATATTGATTTTCTTTTCGAATTATCTCTGCACATTTATCAATCGTTTCTCTTAGCTCCCTTCTTGTGTCTAATACTAATCTTTCATTAGTCACTTCTTTAAATGCAATCTCTATAATATTTACAATTATCTTTTCATCTACATAAGCCAGTTTGTCTGATAGAATTATTTTTTGTAGTTCTTCCTTTATATTTGTCTCTTGAGGAAATAATGCAATTATATTTATATAATTGTACAGTTCTGACAATATGCCAATCCTTTTTTCTGTTACTTTGAAAAAAGTTTCTCTAGATTGTCTCATAGGTGTTTCGATTAATTCTTTACATATCCAAGCTATGAAACCTACTAAAAGTGTAATTAATATACTTAATATGTCTTTATTTTCAGATATGAAATTATTGATTACATCCATGTGTACATTTTTTGGGGGCTAAAAATATTTCGAGCAATATTTTTAATAGAGTTAATAAAGCTTCCATCTTTAGAATAATCATTTATAGAGTTTTCTTGCCTCATTATCCCTAAGACAATCTTTTCATTCCCTAAAATTGCAAATCTTTCTTTATTTCCATTTGTAGTCCCTGTTTTTAAAAATAAGTTATTTATATCTATTCCTAGTTTTATTTTTGCAATTTGACATAATAGTTGCTTGCATTCATTTTTAAAAGGATTATCATTGTTTAGGAAAAAATCAGCATATAATTTAGTGAGCTCAAATAAAGAAATTCCATCGCTAGTTGCTCCAAGAATGCTAGATGGGTGTATATTGCTCTCTTCTTTATTTAGTAAACTAGCTATGAATTTTAAGACGTTATTCATACCTATTTTATTGGCAGCATTTATAAAAGCGTTGTTATTTGATGTCAAAAGTGCTTCTTGTATATTTAAGACAGACTTGCTGGGTAGTTCTGCTTCCTTTACGTTCCATTCTTGATTGTTAATTGTAGTTATGCAATTGAATGTTTCCTCTTTTGAAACCCCATTTTCTCTATAAAAAGTATATAAAAAAGGTTTTAATGTGGAGCCTATATTAGAATGAAAAGTAAGAGGATAGTCTATTCCATATTTACTATTAATACCGATTATTTTCCCATCTTGTAAAATAATAATTGATATGGGATAAGGAGATTTTTCTATAGTGTAATTAATAAAATTCTGTAAATCAAAATTAAGGCTTGTTAGTATGCTTGATTTCTTATTATTGATAGATTCTGTGATATATGGTATTACGGATGGAGGAATTATTGACAGTTTATTGTATTCAAAGTTGTATGTCCACATTTTATTATTCTGATAAACATTCTTACTTATAATTCCTTTTTTAAAAAGAATTTCATTAAGAAGGTTGTATCTTTTCATGCATAAATCAGAGTGTCTTATATAATAATTGGGTCCTCTTAATATGGTTAATAGTAATAGTTGTTCTTGTTGTGATAAGAGATAAGGCTCTTTGGTAAAATAGTATAAACTTGCTGCTCTTATTCCATATAAGTTTTTTCCCCAATAAATATTGTTAAAATATAAATCTAAGATCTCTTCTTTTGTGTGTTCTCTCTCTAAGGATATAGCATACAGTATTTCTTTTATCTTTCGATGAAAGGTTATAGAATGGTCTTCGAATAGATTGCGAGCTAACTGTTGTGTTATGGTGCTTCCTCCTTGTATGATTCTTCGAGCTTTGATATTCATATATAAGGCTCTTGATATTGATTTTATATCAATTCCTAGGTGTGAAAAGTAGCGCTTGTCTTCAATTGCTATCAGATTTTTTCTTATTTTCCTACTATAATGCGTTACAATGGCTTTCTGTTTGTAGGATTGTGAAACTATACCAAAAGGAATTTTTCGGTTCCTTTTGCCTTGTGTGTACGTAACAAAACCTATATATTCATTATCTTGAAACATAATTCTTACTTTTTTGCAAAGATACAACATTAATGAGTATTTTAAAAATTGAAAGGTGATGATTTATAATGGTTTGGTAATCTTAGGCATGAGTGTACTACTTTTATAATTTATATTCTCTTTTGGCGTCATACTTGTTTTTTGAATTTAAAATTTCGTACAGGTGCTTTTGGTGAAACGAAATTTATGGAGACAACTTAATTTTCTTATAATCTATCAGACCTGTTTCTTCTATAGACTATCTGATTGTTTGTTTCTTTATTTTCAAGACTGATAAATAGCAAATTTTCTTGATTATTATCTTGATTGATTTTTGTTTTTCTTTCATTGGATTGAAGTTCTTGTTTTTGTAATTTAAGTTGGTCGATTATATTGCCGTTCTTCATCATGTTCTGATAATCAAAAGATTCCAATTGTTGGCGCTCGTAACCAAACAGCTTATCAAAGCCTTCTTCCGCTTGTTGGAATAGGTTCACACGATCAAATCCACCTTTAATTACTCCGTTCTTGGTGCTCTTATGATTGGTTAGTGGGGATAGCTTCTTTTTATTTGCTTGGTCTTTCCGGCTCACAATCAAATGGCAGTGCATATTCAGTTCATTATCGGAACGGTTGCGGCTAAAATGAATCTTACCATAAAATTTTATATCCGAAGCGGATAGTTCCTTATTGAAGTTCTTGGCATATTCAGGAATAAACACTTCTCGGATATACCGCTTCATGGATTCGGCTTGTTCATGTTCTGTATTACCCATTACTTGAAGTTCTTTTTTCGATGGGCTGACATGAATAGCATAAAACTTAGCATCCGTTTTTAGGAGTTGCCCAATATTTGTATCTATATCTTTTATGACCTGTGATTTATAGATATTATCATCTGTAAGATTGAAAAAGCCTTCGGTATAAATACCCTTCTCCATCCTTTCTAAATCTTCATGTTCTAAATAAGTAGCTAACTGTCGGCAACTACTAGCATTATTATACGTTCCGTTCGATGGTGGGGCAAAATCTATGTGCATGACTCTATGGGTTTATCAGATTGCCGATTTCGTTTTTCAAGTTCTCTTTCCTTTTACTATCCATCACACCGCAAGCAGATAGTTCCGAATAGAGTTGTATCAGGTGAAGCAACTTTTTATAATCCCGTTGGTGTATCTGGTAGAGTGCGTTAATCTGTTTGGATTGGTTGTTTATCACATCGGCATGATTACAGAACTGTTCACTTAACTTTTTTAGCACGGCTGCTTGTCTTTCTTGGCTGGCTTCCAGTTGAGAGAGAATAAGAGTTTCCAAAGTTTTGCCGATAGTATCGAAGCGCAAAGCAATAGAATAAGTTACCCGTATCATGGGATTCAGTTGTTCTTCCTCATAGTGACGAATGAAGCGGATAATATCATCCTGTCTCTTATTTATTTTCGCCAGTTCTGATTTTACAGATTCCGGTGCTTCGGATGGGTTGATATGTGCCTTATCTATATACCCGAACGCCAACTTTACAACTTCACTCTTTTTCAGTGAATAGCGTTTGCATATCTTC
>ERZ772937.1439-NODE-1439-length-17310-cov-5.973051_pt1 | contig 17310 bp, 17 predicted proteins | sample MGYA00512113_ERZ772937 | MGnify/ENA primary metagenome ERZ772937 (study PRJEB29015, sample SAMEA2737649) | human gut metagenome | biome: human gut; feature: human-associated habitat; material: faeces | place: China | collected 2012 ... | reverse complement strand
TCAACGTCTACTTCGTAGCCGTTGTCCGTCTGTTTGACATCGGTCTTCATCATGTTTGCGCCGCGCTTGCCAAAGGTGTCGCGGGCTTCGCGGTTCATCGCACGCTCCAGTGCACCCTCGTTCCAGAACGGATCAAAGAGATCATCGAACAGGTTCTCATGAAAAACAGTCGGCATAAACATAAAACATACCTCCAATCCCGGCGTTCGGGTCGGGTATAAAATTACATTTTGAAGCTCCCTGCAAAGGGCTTTCCGGGGAACCTTGCGGCTCTCCTTTTGCCCTTCCTCCTGAGCACGCCACTGTTATAGCATAATTATTTAGCACTGTCAAGCGTAGAGTGCTAAAATTCATAAAAGTATAATACTTTTGTCACAGCTTCTGCGATTTCTTCAAAAATGCTGCGCAGAAGCGTGTTTAATTCCGTTCAAACCCCAGATAACGCGTGCCCTGAAAGCTCAGCTTTCCGGTATCGCCCTCGACAAGCATTCCGTAATCCGAACCATCTACTTCCATGCGGTCACCGCTTTCTACCTGAAAGGTGGCATAATAGGTAGTGAACGTATGCGACATCGTATTGTCCGTATGATGGCGGGAAACGTTCGTCCGCTTGGCCACCACAGTAGCCGGGACGGTAAGGCGCGGGGACGCATTATTTTTGCCCCATGTGCGCAGGTTGCTCACCACGGTAAACAGGATCATGCCCAGCACCACCAGAAACACCAGCGGGAACAGGATGCTGAAAAATGCGTCAAACCCAGTATAAAACATATTACCCCTCCAAAATTTCTTCCAGCAGCTGCTTTACGTCCTTCAGAAAGGCATCTTCGCCGAGGGTGTTCATTTTAAAGAACACCGCCTGACTGCCGCCCGCCGCAATGGCCGACAGTCGGATAGGCTCGTCCCCGTTCTGGAACAGGGTCAGCGTCAGGCTAAGGCGGTTGCCGCCCACCATGCTGTACCGCTCAAACACCCGCACGCTGCACCGGGCGCTGCCCTCCTTGAAATCGCTGCCGGCTTCCAGCTCTGCCGACCAGCTGCTGTCCGGGATGGCGTGTTCCAGCTTGCGGAGCAGGGTATCGAAGTTCTGGTTGCGGATGGTCTTTTCAAAAATAGCCATAGCTTCCTCCTTTTGCAAAATGCAGTCCCTTTACTCTGAATACGAATGAGAGCGGGCAGCAATTGCAGCGCCCGCCCTTATTTTGCTGCAGTCAAGCTTTCTTTTTTCGCAACTTGGGTGCGGTGGCGGTGTAGCTCATATCCAGCACCAGCCGGAGTTTATCCTCCGGGGCGCTGCCGTCCAGCGCAGCGGTGATCCAGTTTTCCTTGTTCATGTGATAGGCAGGGTAAAAGCCCGGTTCTGCCCGCAGAGAACCGATAAGGATGGGGTCACATTTCAGGTTTACGATATCCACCGGCTGCTGCCCGGGCAGGCCCAGCTTGCTTTTGGGCACAGTGGTGACCAGCGCAAACCATTTGCGGTTTGCCTCATGGCGGAACACCGCCGACTCCGGGGTGTCCATCCACGGATAATCCGGCTCTACGCTGTAAGTATCAAAAATGAGCTGTTCCAAGCCCTTGCGGTCCATGGGCTCGCCCCCTTTACGGCTGCTGTGCCAACAGCTGCGCCAGCACATCCTCCGGGCGGGGGGTGTGGTTTTGGTATTTTGCCCGCAGCGGGGCGGCGGCGTTGTCCATAATGTAGGGCACACCCACCACGTCCAGCATGGTCTCGTCGTTGTAGTTATCGCCAAAAGCCATGACCTGTGCGAGGTCGATGCCAAGGATGCGGCACACGCACTGCACCCCGATGCCCTTGTTGGCAAAGGTGGTATCGATCCAGAACGGCCCCGCCACGGCGCAGTTGGCCTGTTTCCAGCGGGGCACAAAGCGCTCCACATAGTTCTCCACACCCTCGTGCAGGTACACCGACACCTTGGTGATGTCCTCCGGCACCTCGGCGGGGCTGTGAATGATCTGGTAGTGGTTGCCCACGAACTGCACCCGCTGCAGCATGCCAAGACCGCGCTCCATCAGGTAGGCGGTGTTCTGGCCGGAGAGCATCACCTCGCACTGCCCCTCGCTGCGGGTCCACATATCGTTGGCAATCTCCTCTGCCAGCGCCCGCGGCATGGGATTTTTGGCGATGCACTGTTCTTCCTGAAAGATGGTGCCGCCGTTTTCACAGATAAACACACAGCAGTCCACCACCGGTGCAAAAAGCTTGCGCAGGCTGGTATACTGCCGCCCGGAGGCCGGGCAGAACCAGATGCCCCGCTGATGCAGCGCCCGGATCTGTTCGAATATTTCGCCCTCCAGTTCCTTTTTGCCGTATTGCAACAGCGTACCGTCAATATCGCTGCAAACCAGTCTGATGTCCATGGCTGTTATTCCCTTTCCGTTTTTTCTTATTTTACCACGGTTTTCCGCTGCGGAAAAGCCCCGGGCACAGCTTTTGTGTCCTTCCCCTGTACCGCGCTCAGCGCTTGGGCTGGTAGTGCATACTGGACACATTATAAATCGTAACAAAGGCCTTTGGGTCCTCGCGGTTGATAAAGTTCATCAACTTCTGATACTCGTTTTTGTCCACGATGGTAATGATCTCGTTGTGCTTTTCAAAGTTATATGCACCGATGGCCTCGTACATGGTGGCACCGCTGTGCAGGTCGTTGATGATGAACTGCCGCAGCGCCTCCTCCTTCTCGGTAATGATGCACACCCGGCGCTTGATGCTGTTATCGAAGATGAAATGATCCAGCACAATGCCGTTGAAGTAGGTGCCAAGAATGCTCAGAACAACGGTCTTTTTATCGTAGACAAGAGCGGCAGAGAGTGCCACACACATGCCCGAAAGGGACATGGCCTTGCCCAGCTCCATGTGCAGGTACTTGTTCATGATCTTTGCCACGATATCCAGCCCGCCGGAGGATGCGTTGCGGTTGAACAGGATGCTCAGACCCACGCTGACCACCAGAATATAGCACAGCACATCCAGTTCCTGACTATCGGTCATGGAGCCAAAATCCGGGAACAAACGCTCAAAAAGCCCCAGAAACACCGGCAGCATCACGCTGGTATACACGGTTTTTGCGCCAAACTCCCTGCCGCAGGTGAAAAACCCGATGATGAGCAGCACGATATTCAGCACCATAGTAATAGCCGAAAGCGGCAGCGGTACAAAATTAGAAAGCACGATGCCAAGGCCGGAAATACTGCTGACGGATGTATGGCTGGGAACCAGAAAAAAATAGACCGCCGCTGCAATAATGGCGACCGCCACGGTCAGGATGGCCATCTCCTTGGCAATTGCAGGGTAGTTCAGCTTCTTGTTTGTCATTGTTGCTCCTCCAAGCTTTTGTTTTCAGCATTCAGTATACCATGCTTTGCGCTTGCAGGAAAGCACCGGGCGCAAAATAACAAGGCCGCCGCACAAAACGCTGTGCAGCGGCCTTGCCACCTTATCAAAATTCGTCTTCCGGGTCGCCGCGCTCCGGCATGGTGCGCATCTCCCGCACCAGCATGGCACGCAGATGATACTTGCGCTGCTCCTGCTCGGTCTCCGAACTGGTGCGCAGCTCCACCGTACCGTCAGGGCGGCTTTCGCCCGTGTACAGCGGAATGCGCACCACAGCCTGTGTGCCTTTTTCGGGCGCAGGCTCCAGCTGTAAGCTCCAGTCCATCCGGCGGCAGCACTCCCGGCAGAGCAGCAGTCCCAGCTGCGCCCCGCCCAGAAAGCTGCGGCGGTTTTCCAGTGCTGCCTGTACATCCTCACCGGGCAGACCGCAGCCATCGTCGGTGACGGTCAGCTGCCAGCCGCTCTCGGTGCGGCGCAGCGCAATGCAGACGCTGCCGCCCTCCCGGCTGGCGTGCAATGCATTGGAGAGCAGATGCAGGCACAGCAGCTCCGCATCTCTGCGGTCTGCCATTACGCAGCAGGCAGTACACCCGCCGTAGTCCAGCCGGATATCCACCCCAAGCTGCGCCCGGATCATATCAGACTGCGCCGCCACCTGCTGCAAAAGCTCACACAGGTCAATGGGGTACAGCTGCGGCTTTGTGTCCTCGCGCAGAAACTCCAGCAGGGTGATCGCCTCGGTGAGGGTGCGGTCCAGCTGTATGGCAGCGGTGTCGATATCTGCCACCGCCTGCCGGGTAGACTCGTCTGCACCGGTGCGGTCAAAATGCTGCTCCAGATATTCACAGTTGCGTCCGATCAGCGCCAGCGAACGGAAGCAGACCTCCTCGACCCGCTTGCGCTGCTCTGCGGTGATAGACCGCGTTTCTGTCTTTTGCTGCTCCATTGCTCTGCCTCCCCGGGCGATGCCATTTTTCTAAAGGAACGCCGCCGTGTTCCAAAGCCGTGTGCAAGCCTTACAGGCGGGTGGATGGCACTTTTTGCCGCAACACAACGTCCCTGACCGCGTAGATCAGCTTGCCAGTGGTAGGTTTGCCGCTGCCCAGCCTTGTATCGGCCTTAAACGCCAGCCACGCAAGAGGCGGCTTTTCCTCCAGCTGATTCACCATCCGGCGGATGCCGCTTTCCACAGCAGCGACCGATGTATCAAACTGCTCGCTCACCGCCTGCAAGATTTCCTTGCGGATCGCCAGCTTCTGGCTGGTGCTGCATGCGATGCCGACCGCGCAGGATAGATATCCGGCGTTGACATCCCCCTGCGGGATGCCCCACGCCGCATACAGCTGGCTGCACCGCTGCTCCAGCTGCCGGTTCTGCCGCCCGGGCATCCGGTAAAGCTGCCACAGCAGCCTTTTCAGCTCAGTGCCCTCTACGCAGTAGCACCCCTCGCGGAGCTTTTGCAACGCCGTGCCGCTGCTGCGGCCATGGCTCTGTATCAGAAGCATCGGCCGCTCCTTCAGCTGATAAAACTGCCGGACAAATTGCTCCGCAGGCAGATCCGTCAGCTCGCTGCAAAGCACCACGGCATCATAACGGACACCCTGCCGCAGCTGTGCCAGCAGCTTTTCGCCGCTGCAAAAGCAGGTGCAGTCAATGGCGGTTCCCTGCTCCTGCAAATAACGCTTCTGGACACGCAGTTCTTTCAGATCATAGCTTGCAAGGGCGACTTGCAGTTGGGCTGTTCGCTCACTGTTCACGCCATGCGCCGCCTTTCTCGCCTACCAGCCCGGCAGCTGTCAGGTCTGTGACCGCATCCCGCCAGAGCTCCGGCTGAACTCCATTTTCACACAAGTAGCGCAGGAGCCGGTAACAGAACTCCGGCGCTGCCGCAACATGCTGACTGACGATCTGCTGTCGGCTGCCGATCTGGCACAGGGTCAGCCGACAGCCTTGTGTGCCCTCTACCTCCATGGCATACACCAGCGTATACGCCTGCTGCAAACCATCAATGGCAGAATACTGCCGGATCATAGGTGAAAATGTACGTTCCATTTCAGTTCCTCCTTACTACAAGGGCCAAATTTTTTCTGCCTTGTTTATCCTTTTATTATTGTATAATTGTATAAAGCAGGAGAAACTGTTACAATCCTAAAGAAGTGTTGTTCCGACAGCCTTTCAGGTAATATAACGCCGTTTTTTGCGGCGCAGCCTGTCTGCCAGCTTTAGAATATCACGTTCAGCCTGTAAATTCAACCGGTATCTTTTTCCGCTTTTCTTTTTTGCCCCGTCCTTTCGGCAAAACCGCTGCCCGGGCGCAAAAGTGCCGCAGCTTCAGCATTCCTACGGAATAATTTCACGGTTTCTTCATTTTTATTTGCTAAACTAAATTAGATATTGTCTGCAAATGTTTCCTACTTTTAAACCACAGGCAGCAGCGCCCGGCGGCGCAGTACCGGAAAGGCACATCTATGCTCAAGCTCAAACAGATCAACAAAGAATATAAGACCGGCGAGCTGGTGCAGCACGCACTGAACAACGTCAGTCTGAACCTGCGGGACAACGAATTTGTGGCCATTCTTGGCCCCAGCGGCTCCGGCAAGACCACCCTGCTGAACATCATCGGCGGTCTGGATCGCTACGACAGCGGCGATCTGGTCATCAACGGCATCTCCACAAAAAAATACACAGACCGCGACTGGGACTCCTACCGGAACCACACCATCGGCTTTGTGTTCCAGAGCTATAACCTCATCCCCCACCAGACCGTGCTGGGCAACGTAGAGCTAGCACTGACCATCTCAGGCGTTTCCAAGGCCGAGCGCCGCCGCCGTGCCGCCGCTGCGCTGGAGCAGGTGGGGCTGGGCAACCAGCTGCACAAGCACCCCGGCGAGATGTCCGGCGGGCAGATGCAGCGCGTGGCCATTGCCCGCGCACTGGTGAACAACCCCGACATCCTGCTGGCCGATGAGCCCACCGGCGCACTGGACAGCGAGACCAGCATTCAGGTCATGGAGCTGTTAAAAGAAGTGGCGCGGGACCGTCTGGTGGTCATGGTCACCCACAACCCGGAGCTGGCCGAGCGCTACGCCACCCGCATCGTAAAGCTGAAGGACGGCGTGATCCGCTCCGACACCATGCCCTACGAACCCGAGGACGAGGCTGCTGCCGTTGCCCCCGTGCACCGGAACATGGGGCACTCCTCCATGTCCCTGCTCACCTCCCTTTCCCTCAGTTTCAACAATCTGCTCACCAAAAAGGCACGCACCCTGCTCACCGCCTTTGCCGGTTCCATCGGCATCATCGGCATTGCGCTGATCCTTTCCCTTTCCAACGGTGTGAGCCGCTATATCAGCAACATGGAAAAATCCACGCTGGCCGCCTACCCGCTGCAGATCAGCAGCACCGGCGTAGATCTGGCCAGCATGATGGATCCGGACACCTACACCAGCGTCTCGTCCGGCTCCTCCTCCGCGCCGGAGGGCATGGTCACGGTGAGACAGCTGCTGTCTCAACTGAACATCGGCGCTGCCAGCAACGATCTGCGCTCGCTGAAGGCATATCTGGACAGTGACGCCTATACCATCCGGGACAACGCCACGGTGGAATACACCTACACCCCTGATCCGCTGATCTACCGCCAGAACCCGGACGGCACCGTGCAGAAGCTGAACCCGGACACCACCTTTTCCGATATCGCCAGTGAGAACACCTCGGTGACCAGCCTTATGACCTCCATGGCCAGCCCCTATGTGTTCTGCGAAATGGCCGAGACCCCCGCCCTGTACGAGGATCAGTACGATGTCAAGGCCGGCCGCTGGCCGGAAAAGTACAACGAGCTGGTGCTGACCCTGAACGCGGACGGCAGCGTTTCGGACTATGCGCTGTACGCCATGGGTCTGCGGGATCAGGCCGAGCTGGACAAGATCTTACAGCAGTATGCGCAGAACCAGAAGATCGATCTGCCCACGGACTACGGCACCTATACCTATGACGATTTTCTGGGCATGACCTTCAAGCTTGTCAACAAGGCCGACTGCTATGTCTACGACACTGAGCACAATATCTGGCTGAGCAAGCTGAATGATGAAGCTTACATGCAGCAGCTGGTGGCCGACAGCGAGGAGCTGACCATTGTCGGCATCGTGCAGCCCAAGGCAGACGCCACCTCCACTATCCTGCACAGCGGTCTGGACTACCTGCACGACCTGACTTATTACGTCATTGATCAGGCGGCCAACAGCGAAATCGTGCGCCAGCAGCTGGCAGACCCGGACATCAACGTGCTGACCGGCGAGCCCTTCGATGCTGCCGGCAACAGCATGCTGGATATCGCCTCTCTGTTCTCGGTGGACACGGACGCCCTCAAGGACGCTTTCCAGTTCGACACCAGCGCCCTGCACTTTGATCTGGACGGCGCATTCGACCTGACCGACGATTCCTTCGATCTTGCCACCCTCATCGACCCTTCCAGCTTCAAGCTGGACCTCAGCGGGCTGCCGCTGCCGGACATGGAGATGGACATGAGCGAGCTGTTCGACGGCGTAGAGCTGAATATCTCTCAGGACGGTTTACAGACGCTGATGAAAAAGATCATGAACGGCTACAAGCGCTATCTCATCAGCAACGGCCTGCTGAATCTGGATAAGATCGGTTTTTCCTCCTATATGCAGACCGAAGCCTTCCAGACGCTGCTTGCCGAATCCATGGGTGATCTGCTGGACACCTCCGGGCTGGAGGAGCAGTTTGCCGGTACCCTCCAGCAAAATCTGCAGACCGTGATGGAGACCTACTCCGTCCAGCTGGGCGAGGCGCTGCAGACCCAGCTCACCGCCGCTTTGCAGGAGCAGATGGGTCCCGCCATTCAGAAGCTGGCCGGGCAGCTGGAGCAGAAGATCGCGCAGGCCATCCAGAGCAATATTGCGCAGCTGAGCACGCAGGTGGAAAGTGCACTCAAGATCGACCCCGCTGTGTTCCAGCAGGCCATTCAGATCAACATGACCGGCTCCGACCTGACCGAAATGATCAAAAGCACCCTGCTTTCCTCCGCTTCCAGCTACGAAAAGATTTTGGACGACCTCGGCTATGTGGACTACGCAAAGCCCGATGCCATCTATATCTACCCCAACAGCTTTGATACCAAGGCGCAGGTGGTGAACGAGCTGGACGCCTACAACGCCTCCATGCGGCAGCAGGGCGAAGAGGGTAAGGTGATCCACTATACCGATATGGTGGGCACTCTGATGAACTCGGTCACCGAAATCGTGGGCATGGTCAGCAATGTGCTGGTGGCCTTTGTGGCGATCTCGCTGGTGGTGTCCTCCATCATGATCGGCGTCATCACCTATATCAGCGTGCTGGAGCGCCGCAAGGAGATCGGCATTCTGCGCGCCATCGGTGCCTCCAAGCACAACGTCTCGCAGGTGTTCAACGCCGAGACCTTTATCATCGGCCTGTGTTCCGGCGTGATGGGCGTGGTGCTCTGCCTGCTGCTGCTCATCCCCGGCAATATGCTCATCCACCACATCGCGGGCGATGTGAACGTGGTAGCCTCGCTGCCGCCGCAGGCTGCGCTGATCCTGATCGTTCTGGCCACCCTGCTTACCATGCTGGGCGGCCTAATCCCCGCCCGCAGCGCCGCAAAGAGCAACCCTGTCAAAGCGCTGCGCTCTGAGTAACGCATTCCACATCCAAATCCCTGCTGTGCTCTGTGTGCAGCAGGGATTTTGCATTCCGGCCCGGCTTGTGCTACAATAGAAAAAACTTCATTTCAAAGGAGTCTTTCCATGCCTGTCATTCATGAGATCACCGACCTTACCGCCCCGGAGCTGGACATCTACGCTCGGCTCACGCAGGCGCAGCTGCGTAACCGGCTGGAGCCGGAAAAGGGCATCTTTATCGCCGAAAGCCCCAAGGTGATTGCCCGGGCGCTGGACGCCGGTTACCAGCCTCTTTCCCTGCTGATGGAGCGCAAGCAGATCACCGGCCAGGCACAGGAGATTTTGACCCGCTGCGGCGATGTGCCGGTGTATACCGCTGACCGGGAGCTGCTGGCACAGCTTACCGGCTTTGCGCTGACCCGGGGCGTGCTGTGCGCCTTCCGCCGTCCTGCGCCCCGCACGGTGGAGCAGGTTTGCGCCCATGCCCGCCGGGTGGCTGTGCTGGAAAGCATCGTAGATTCCACCAACGTGGGCGCCATCTTCCGCAGCGCTGCCGCGCTGAACATGGACGCAGTGCTCGTCACCCCCTCCTGCTGTGACCCGCTATGCCGCCGCGCGGTGCGGGTAAGCATGGGCACCGTGTTTCAGGTGCCGTGGGCGCAGATCGGCACCTGCCCTGCCGACTGGCCGGAAAACGGCAGTGCCCAGCTCCACGCGCTGGGCTTCAAGACCGCTGCCATGGCACTGAGCGACCGCTCGGTCAGCATCGACGACCCCGCCCTTGCCGCTGAGCCGAAACTTGCCATCGTGCTGGGCACCGAGGGCGATGGGCTTGCCAATAGTACCATCGCCGCCTGCGATTACACCGTAAAGATTCCTATGTCCCATGGGGTGGATTCCCTCAACGTAGCCGCCGCCAGCGCCGTGGCCTTCTGGCAGCTTGGCCGCTTGTAAGTCCCCTGCTCACGCTCTCCGAAATTGCTTGACAAACGCCCCAAAACGCGGTACACTATCAGCGTCATCATCATGGGCCTATAGCTCAGCTGGGAGTGCAAGCGTATCGCTTTTGTGCCCCACAGAGTTGTGGGCATTCAAATGGGGAGTATGTCGGTTGGTCGCCCAACCGCGTCACGCCCCTAAATATGGGCCTATAGCTCAGCTGGGAGAGCGTTCGGTTCGCATCCGAGAGGTCAAGGGTTCGAATCCCTCTAGGTCCACCAATTTGCCGCATCGTTTTGTACGATGCGGCGTTTTTTATGCCTAAAAAAACTTTGGCAGACCGTGCCGGGCTCCGAACCCTGAAGTCGGATGCGAACCGGGCGGGGTCATCCATGTACTTTTTGAAAATCCATCGGTTTCACGCTTCTTTCTTTGCATTTTGCAGAGTGCTGCGGGCAAGCGCATCGCTTTTATGCCCCCTTCTCGGAAATTTCTTCAAAAATTTCCGCACCATCGTAGGTTGACACAGCCTTGAGCTGTTCCACTTGGTTGAAGCTGGCGTTCAGCGTAATCGAGATCTCATAGTCTTTTCGGACGCGAATCTCCTTGATGAACTGCTGCAAAATGGCGCGGCGTTCATCGTGGTTGGCGGTGTCGTAAACATCCGCCCATGTAAACAGCTCGTTGCAGATGTAGTTGCTACGCTTTGCTGTTTTGGTGGCTTCTTCGTATTCTTCCTGTGCCTGCACGAGCTGCTTTTCCAGGGTTTCCAGTGCATCTTTTGCCTCGGCTACCAGTGTACCCAGCAGTTCTTTGTCCAAGGCACTCACGCCCCGGATGACGAGGATGGTTTCGGCTTTCAGGTCGTCCAGTTCTTTCTGCTTGGCTTCCAAGTCTTTCTGGATTTTCTGGATTTTTTTCTGGATGCGGGCGGCATCGTTGGTCTTGACCGATTCCAGCAGCTTCTTCCGGGAAACCTCCCGGAACTGTGCGAAGATCTGCCGGACAACTTCTTCCACAATGGAATCCAGCTTGGAAACGCCGTAGCCGGACTGCCCATCGCAGTCACCCGGATGCCGAATCTTATAAAAGCAGCTATACCGGGGCCGGACTTCTTTCACCGTATGCCCATCGGCGTAGGTGTGTGTCCGTCCGCTGCTGGTCAGGCTCAAGCGGTTGCCGCAGTGACCGCAGTAAACTAGCCCGGTCAACAGGGCTTTGGAACTGGTGCCCAGTGAAGTGCCGCCACGCTCACAGGTGCGTGCCTGCCGCAGTTCCTGTGCCTGCTCGAACAGCTCTGGTTCGATGATGCGGAGCTGCGGACACTCCGTCTCCACCGCACCGTTGATGAGGTACCCCGTGTATCCTTTGTTCTTGATCATCCGAACGATGCTGGTGTTGGGGATATTTTTGTTGTTCCGTCCTACGACTCCCTGTTCATAAAGATAGTGGCTCAACTTCTGTGCGCCGTAGCCCTCGTAAACGTACTTGTGGAAAATCAGCCGGACGATCTCAGCTTCCGCTTCATCAATCACAAGGTCGCAGACTTCCTGATTCTTCTTGTTCACCCGACCAAGGCGGACACGCTTGTAGCCAAAAGCCACGGTGCCGCCTGTATAGTGGCCTTCCCCGGTGAGCTGTTCCAGCCTTGTCCGGGTTCGTACAGAGGTTTTCAGGCTTTCGCCGGATGCCTGCCAGTAGCGGATGTAGTTCATCAGCTTGTCCACATGGGTGTCAAATCGCTGCTGTCCTTCGTTCACGCTCCAGACTTCGATGCCCTGCTTCGTGAACCACTCCACGATAAAGGGCGTTTCATCGTCACGGCGACCGAGACGGTCAAACATGAACACCAGCAGGATGTCAAACTTGCCCTCCATCGCGGCCTGTTGAATTTTCTGGAGTTCGTCACGGTCTTTGGCAGACTTCTTAAAGCCGGAAACGCCTTTTTCGGAAAATTCCTTGACGATCTCCCAGCCCTGACTTTCTGCAAAGTTGCGGCAGGCTTCTTTCTGCATGGGGATGTCGTCTTTCTCGACCTGTCCTTTGGTCGAAACACGGTATAAGGTATAGACACGTTTTTTCATTTCAATCTCTCTTTCTTTGAGTGAGAAAGGAAAAATCAAACGTGTTTCGTCCATATTTTATTTTCAAGGTTCAGTTCGATTTTATCTTATCTCACGCATTCAAGGAACACAAGGATGTCAGGCAGCGGTGTGCCCTGCCGTGCGCAGGATGGTGGTTTGCAGCAGCTTCTGGATCGCATCCAGACAGTCCGTATCCGCAGGCGCATAAGTAATCTTGACTTTGCAGCCTTTGACGGAAAGAGTTTCCGATTTAGCGGTGGTATCGCAGATAGCGTTCATAGGCCTCCTTTCTCCATACCCATTCGTTCAGATCGAGCTGATACAGCAGCGCATAATTAAGCCGAATGAGTTCCGGGATGCTCAACCGCCCCATCGGGCGGATCAGCCGTCCCTTGCTGATGGTCTGGACAGATTCTGCCAAGATCATAGAGGGCTGCAAAAAAGCCCGATTACCGTCCACAAGAACGTGGGCTTGGTGATCGGGCTTCTTTGCAGTATTGGATGTAACAGGCGCAACAATGAGGTTGGGCGAATAGCAGTTTGCGGTGTTGTTCTGCACCACGACCACAGGGCGGATACCGCCCTGCTCGGAGCCAAGGTGCGGCTCCAGATTGGCGTAGTAAATATCACCGCGCAAAAATTTTCGGTTGACTGGGATCATGCTCATCACCGCTTGCAAGGCAGACTGTGGGCACGGCCAGCACCGTTGTAGATGGACAGGATCTGTTTCATGTGGCGGTCTGCCACATTGCCAGTGTCGTTTTGTGCCAACCGGGTGATGGTCTTGGGATGCACTGTGCGCAGCCGGAGAATCAGCCGTTCCCGGCTGTATTCGCCCTGATACAGAGCCAGAAAACGAGCCATGCCATGCAGGATGCCAGACAGGAACGAATCCGAATCACCGCACCACGCATCCACGAGAACACTCAGCATTTCCCGGTAAAGGGCAGCGCCGTAACTCTTGTAGATGTAGTAAGCCGAGCGGATGCAGTAGATTTTCCACGGGGCACGAATCCCATCCAGTGCAAAGCGGACACCTGTGTCCTCCGTTACCGAAACAAAATCGCAGGCGTTTTCTTCGTGTGCCACCAGTTTGGCACGAAGCTGTTCACCAGCGGTCAGTTCGCTGGAAATGCCTGTCTGCACAGCAAACAGCAGAGCTTCATGCTCTTTAGAAAGGCCGTAGAATACCTTGCAGCGAATCGGGAGGTCACGCCCACCGTTGCACGTTTTCCGTGCCTCAATGGTGTTCTGACCATCAAAGACGAAGTAGCGGCCATCCCGGTAGCTGACCTTCGGCTCATTGGCGATGTACTCCGAAAAGTTTGCTGCAATTTTTGCAACCTTGCCCATGCGGAGCAGCCGCTGATATTCGGCGCAGGGGTTCAGCAGAACGCTGTCAACGTACCGCACCTCGAAGTTGCACTCCGGCAGGCTGGAAAGGTTCAGGTTAGAAAGCATCATAGCGTTTTCTCCTTTATTTTCAGAAGATACTGTACGGCATCTTCGGTCAAGTCGTGAATAATCTTGCGGCAGTCCGAATCTTCAAAAACATCCGGGTATTCTTTGAAAATGCTATTCCAGCGGCGAATGAAGTCCTCTTTTGCACCCTGTACCTCGCACATCATCAGGGAGCCGTTTGCAACGGCCCGTTCCTGATAGCGGTTGTCAATGGATGCTTTCAGAGAGGTTCTTTCTTCGGCAGTAAGCTGGCGTTGATGCCCTTGGATGCTTTTGCTGATTTCAGAAAGCGTTTGTTTTGAAGAAGATGTTTCGGCTTTTCGGGGCTGACGTTCCTGCTTTGGCTTCCGCAATTCTGCAAGAGCAGCAGGAATTTCTGCTTTTGGCGTTTTTGCCAAGGCGGTGATTTCTGCGTCCGTTGCCTTGATGTGTCCAGTCAGGATATCCTCTCTTGCACCGGGGACCGCATCTTCCGCTGCGTCCACGCCTTTGGCATATTTTTCCGCTCGCTTTACGGTAGCCGCCCCAACGCCGTTTTGTGCGGCAATGCGCTCACAGGTGGAGAGCTGCTTTGCCCTCAATGGATCATTTTGAACCATTGAGGTGAACCGTCCGTTCTCATCGTGTGCCCGCTCTTTGGAGCCGCCCCGTGCCAGCTTTTCGGATTCATACAGCTTGCCCATCAGAAACTTCTTCCGTTCCGGGTCGAGATTTCTGCGTCCAAGCTGGTTCTGGCAGATCCATGAGAGAGCTGCGTAACGGTTATCCAGTTCGATCTCCTGTATCTGGTAGGCGATGAACGGATGCTTCCGCAGGATGCGGTAGCGGGTATGCCCGTCCAGAATAAAGCCATTCCAGATGATAATGGGATTCAGCAGCCGCCCTTCGTGGAGAATGTTCTGCTCAAGCTGTTGTTCTTCTTCAAAATTCAGGGGCGGGATCTTGCCCTGAAACTCCGGGTCGATTTTAAGCGCATTCAGATTCATCATCGAAATGGCCTCGCTTCACATACTGCCCAGCGTTCTTATCGGGCTGTACATAATAATCGAAACCATAGCGAATCTGGCAGTAGGTGCAGACATCCTTGATCTTCTGCTTAGGGTCTGCGCGCCGGACGCGAACGCCCTTTGCCCCCTGAAAGGAATCCAGACAAATCGGGCAGAGGGTAGTCAAGCTGGCTTCGTCTACGCAGTTGTTATAAAATCGACTCATATAGATTTCCTCCATATCGGTATTTTGATGGGAAATGTAAAACCACCAGCCGAGAAATCCTCAACTGGTGGTTTGAAAAATACTGTTTTTCTCCTATTTGTCCTCGACACCCCGGAGGTGGGAACTTTTCGGCGGCGGATTTGCACCGCTCCATTGGCATCTCAGCCACCCCGTCTGCTTTCTGACCGGGCCGCGAATTACGGAAGTATCATTGTCTGGAAGTACCGAAAAGCTGCTTCTTCAATTTTCAAGGTACACGGTACAGTTTCGGGTTTGTCGTCCCCTGTTAGGGGGGCTGCCCTTGCTGTGACCATAGTGTACTTGAAAACTGAAGTTCTCGTTAGGAACCAGTAGTTCCGGTTTTGCCATTTTCACCGGAACCAATCGTTCCGGTTTACAACAGTAAAGCGTTTGATCAAGCAGATTCGCCCAGCATTTCCAGCATAACAAGAATCCGCCGCTGCATTTCTTTCAGTTCTTTGCGGAGCATTTGCAGCTGATCTTGCAGTTCCTGCTCCCGCTGGGACGCAGACACACCTAAGACGATGTAGTCCAGCGAGGAGCCAAATCGCTCCCGCAGCTCCACAAAGAGGTCGACAGACGGAACTTTCTCACCCTTCTCCAGATTTCTCATGTAGCGGTCACTGATGTTCAGGTCGATGGCAAGCTGTTCTTGTGTCACTTCACGGTCTTTTCGGAGGTTTTGGATTCGTTCACCCGTTGCAGCAGGATCATAATACATCACTCCCTCCGTTTCTTCCGCCGGGAGTGGGCGGAGCTTCATCTCCCATGCCGGATACGGCCAGCACATGATTTTTCACCAACATGAAAATACGGTCGGCATCAGCACTATGATTTTTGGTGCGCTTTTTGACGTTGGAAACTTCCAGCAATCGAGACAGTCGGAAGTACCATGTGGTCATCTTGAACCACGGAAGCAAATAGGTCGATTTCATTATCAATAATCCTCCAGTTATTTTACGGAATGTGAGCATTCGGACAAAAAGGATCGTGGTGGCCCACGACACCTTGCCCTTAAAAGCGCAAAAACGCCAGCCTCCCATTGAGGGAAGCTGGCGCAGTACAGCATATCGGCACGATTGTGGGTGGCAGAATGGAACGATTGTGCCTGTTTCGGAGCGGTCTGGTCTACGGCAGCAGACAGGCTTTTTTTGATGCGTTACCCCAATAAAAAATCACAGTACCCTCCATAGACGGTAACTGTGATCTTGTGGCGCATGAAATCGCCCGGACGAGTTACCGTTTTTTTATAACTCGACCGGGAAACGCAAAAATCGGCACTATACTTCCTACTCACAGGAAATACAAGGTTATACCGCGTCATTCACCAGAACGATACAATACTATTGAGGTGAACGATGATGCCGAATTCTGACTTGAAAGTACTTGGAGAAAAGGTTCGCAAGGAGCGCAAGCTGGCAGGTTTAACACAAGAACAACTTGCTGAACGCTGCCATGTTTCAACGAAGCATATCGCCAACATTGAAAAAGGCAGCATGAATCCATCTTACGAAATTCTTTTGGCGATTGCTCGTGTTTTGCCGGTTTCGCTTGATGCGCTGATTACTCCGGGGATGGGTAAAACGGAAATAGAGTTAAAAGAGTTCAATCGAATCTATCTTTCCTGTCCAGAAGCAGTGCGAGAAACCTTAATGGACTCGACCCGCACACTGGCAAAGCATCTGACAGAGTTTTACAGTAAGATTGAAAATCCCTGAAAATGTTTTGCTTGTGGTACAGTATAGCACATTTTTCAAAGTCACTATACCAAAACGAACCCAAAAGCAAACCAATTTTATACCAATTCAGTCGATTCCCAAGCTGACCTGAATCTCTGTTTCTAAATCATTTGCCAATGCTGTATATAGTTCTTGCGGTGTACGGCAAAGAATTGCATTGAAATTGATAGGGTCGCCCTCATTAAAAAGCCTTACATATCCCCAGCGGCATGGAACAACGTCCAAATAGGTCGCAGACTCTAAAAAGCTATGGAATTGGGTCAATACTTCTTCAAATGTTCGCATGGTTTGACCTCCTGAATTAAGTTATCTCTATTTTAGAATATTCTTGGTCATCTATGCAAGGATGCCGATTTCGTACAGCGTAGAAAACGATAAAGCCATACCGAAGAATCCTACTAGGATCTTACGGTATGGCTTTTATTACAGATTGCGATTCAATCGCACCGATTCCGATGATGGGACAAATTGATATCCAATGTTGGAAACCGTTTTAATATAACGGGGGTGATCTTTGTCATCCTCTATTTTCTGGCGGATTCGACCGATCGTGCTGGTGACGGCTCTCAAATAGCTTTCGCTGTCCTTATGCCAGACTGCTTCAAAGATCTGCTCCTTTGTAAACAGTTTGCCCGGATGCTGTGCCATCAAACTCAAAACACCGTATTCATAACGACTCATGTACACCTCTGTTCCGTGTTTGAAAACACGGTGGTGTTCCAAGTTGATTTCCAGATCGGGACGGCTCAGAGCGTCTGTGGGATTCCGCATCAAATCGAACCATTCAAAAATCGTCTGCTCTTGCGGTGGGCAGTGATCCTTCGTGATGCGAACAACAACTT
>ERZ772937.1433-NODE-1433-length-17380-cov-23.250967_pt1 | contig 17380 bp, 19 predicted proteins | sample MGYA00512113_ERZ772937 | MGnify/ENA primary metagenome ERZ772937 (study PRJEB29015, sample SAMEA2737649) | human gut metagenome | biome: human gut; feature: human-associated habitat; material: faeces | place: China | collected 2012 ... | reverse complement strand
CCCGGACTACCTTCGCAAGATTTTTTACATAGTCATGCATTACAATTCACCTCAGAGATAGTTTACACTACAGGTTAGATATTATGAATTACATCAAAGTACAGGTGCAAGATGAAATGAGTTACATCATAAAAGGAGAAATCACATGGACACAGGATGTATCTCGGAGATGCGGATGGTTTTTCTATTATGTATTACTCCGATGTGGACAGCATTGTCTATTGGGCAAATGAAGCAGTATACACCTATGGCGTGTCAGGGATTGCAATATGGAGTCTTGGTCAGGAAGATATGAGGTTATGGGACAGTATGCCAGATCAGATATAGTTTTGGAATCAAACAGACTTTTGTGGGCTGTTTTTTTCATACAAAAAAACAAAGAAAGGCAGGTAACAGTTATGAGACAGGCAGTAACAACAGTGCAGTATGTATTTGCAGGAGTAGGAGGCTTTATGGGTCGGTTTTAAAGGCATCTGCAAAAAGGTGGCAATCTTCTGTCTGGTAGGTATCGGCCATGTGCTTGATACGCAGGTCATCCAGAACGGAAGTGTACTCCGCACCTCAGTCATTTTCTTTTACTTATCCAATGAGGGAATTTCCATTATTGAGAATGTTGCCCTTATCGGACTTACGGTTCCAAAGAAGCTGAAAGAAGTATTGGAACAGCTGCATGAAGAAGCAGATGAGAAAAAGGAGGATGAATAACATGGCAGTAAAGGTATGTCTGGACGCAGGGCATTACGGTAAATACAACCGCAGCCCTGCGGTTTCGTCTTATTATGAGTCGGACATGACTTGGAAACTCCATAATTATCTTAAGAAGGAGTTGGAGGCATTTGGTATCGGTGTGGTAACCACAAGGACAAATCAGAATACGGACAGAGCATTGTATGAAAGAGGTGCGGCTTCCAAGGGCTGTAACCTCTTTATTTCTGTCCATTCCAATGCTGTAGGCAATGGTGTAAACGAAAATGTGGATTATCCGGTGGCATATGTCTTTTTAGATGGAAGCAGCACAGATATTGGTCTGAAGCTGACAAAGGTTGTGGAAGCAGTGATGGGGACTGCCCAGAGTGTAAGAACCGCAACACGTCAGGGGACAAACGGAGAATACTATGGTGTGCTTCGTGGTGCGAATGCAGTAGGAACACCGGGTATTATTCTGGAGCATTCATTCCATACAAACACCAGAGCAATAAAATGGCTTTCCAGTGACAGTAATTTGCAGAAACTTGCCAAAGCAGAAGCAGAATGTATTGCTTCCTATTATGGAGTAACGAAAAATGAAGAAACCACATTTACAAAGATTATGGGTAACGCAGTGGCAACGGTGGAGCAGATGACAGAGTATATTAAAGCAAAGAATCCTGATGTTGCACAGTCGGTTATTGATATGATTCCGTTTTATCTTTCGGAGGGAAAGGCAGAGGGTGTCCGTGGTGATCTTGCTTTTGCACAGTCCTATCTGGAAACAGGTAATTTTGGATTTTCCCGTTCTGCTGTTACGCTCGAGCAGAGCAATTTCTGTGGCATGGGAGTGACTTCTAATGGAATGAGAGGAAATACCTTTGCTACACCACAGCTTGGTATCAGGGCGCAGGTTCAGCATTTGAAAGCCTATGCTTCCACAGTGGATTTGAAGAATGAATGCGTTGATCCACGCTTCAAGTATGTCGCAAGAGGCTGTGCGGAATATTTGGAGTGGCTTGGACAGAAAGAAAATCTAGACGGAAGGGGATGGGCAGCAGGAGCCGGATATGGTGCAAAGATTATTACAATCTTAAATGCCATTATTGGAATTAAGAACGAGACAGCAGAATCGGAAGAAGTCTGGTATCGTGTGCGTAAGACATGGGCGGATGCTGCCACACAGAAGGGTGCATTCCATAGTTTGGAAAATGCCAAGAGGTGTGCGGATGAAAATAAGGGATATTCCGTATTTGATGAATCCGGTAAAGTGATTTATTCCAATGATACATTCACACCGTATCTTGTGAGAGTATCCATCGAAGATTTGAACATCCGCAAGGGTCCGGGAACAGACTATGATAAAACAGGTAAGTACACCGGAAAAGGTGCTTTCACTATTGTGGAAGAAGCAGAAGGCAAGGGTGCGAGCCTTTGGGGGCTTCTGAAATCTTATCAGAAAAATCGTGACGGATGGATTTCACTGGATTATGTTCACAGGATTTAGTTATTAACATTGGAATATACAAATTAAAAAGGAAACGAAGTACCACTTGACAAAAATAATATTTTATGTAAAAATTAAAAACAGAATAAAGTCAGGAGGTAATTTCGTTGGACGTAAATAGAAATACTCAAATTGTAATCAATGATGATTTACTCAGAAAAATTGTTTATTGCATAGAGAAAGCTATCGGGGATGATTTGCAACAATATTTAAGAGAAAATCATCGGGAAACTAATAATGCGATTATACTTCTAAGAGGGGACAATATCAATACAAACTTAAGAACACATGTGGTGAAAGATGATATTGATCTTGTTCCTTTCCAGAGGTATGGTTGGTCTGGAAGAATGGTCATTGATCGAAAAGAGCATATTACCTATTCGATAATGACAGAAGGTACATTGTCTGGCGTTCCCAAAAAGAAAAATCGTGAAAATCCACACTATTTACAATCAGTTCTTTATGTCGAAAATAAGGATTGTATTGCGAAAGAAAGACAAATGACATTAGAAGATTTTGGAATCACGATTTTTGATACAGATGTGTTGGAACAGGATTTTGAAAAAATTAGTCAGGGAATGATTAATGTAGAAGAAGATTATAAACATTATATTATTGCATATAAAGCGGAGAATGGGGAAATCAAAGATATTAAACTGAGGTTTTTAGATAAAGATTTTAATATTGTAGATGAAGCGTCTCTTATGCAATATATTAAACCAGACTTTGCACGGCTTACAGATATTGGGCCTTCAGAAGATACAGACGAAGATGCGAAGCCGGATAAGAAGGGCTTAGTTGCTATAAAGAGTGGTATAAAGCCAAAACTTCGGGAAATCGAGAAAAAGGCCTGAAAATAAATTCAGGAGATATTGATTATGATAGAAAAAAAGTTTTACGGTGAGAGATTAAGAAGTGCAAGAATGTATAGAGGGTTGACGCTTACTGAATTAGCGAAGCGGACCGAAATCAGTAAGCAGTCAATTTCCTTATATGAGAATGATAATAACACACCAGATTATATGAAAGTTAGGCTCTTGGCATCAGAGCTTAACTTTCCGTATGATTACTTTTTTCAAAAGGATAGTTATGCTGCAAAAACAGAAACAACCTATTTTCGTTCATTGGCAAGTGCTACAAAGAAAGATAGAACAGCGCAGAGTATTAAGTTGGAATATGTAGCAAAAATGTATGAGATACTTCTAGAATTCATTTCATTTCCTGAAATGAATTTACCAAGTGTTGATTTTGTAGGATGTGATGATGTATTTGAGTGTGAGAACGAGGATGCAATTCAAGAAATAGAGGATATTGCTGCTCAGGTAAGAAAATATTGGGATATTGGTACTGGACCAATAAAGGATTTACAGTATCTTTTAGAAAAAAATGGAATAATTGTAACGGGATTTGATACCAACGAAGATAAAATAGATGCGTTTAGTCAGCGAACTATAGTGGCGGGAAATGATATTTATTTTATTGCAGTTGCATTAGGAAACAGACCAGAAGGCAGAATTCGCTTTGACATGGCTCATGAGTTGGGACACATATTATTGCATCCATGGAGTGAGGATCTGGAAGCTATAACAAAAGATGAGTTTAAAGCAAGAGAACGTCAGGCGAACATGTTTGCGAGTGCATTTTTGTTACCTAGAGACAGCTTTGGTAAAGACATTGCTTCATATCCTACAGATTTAAAATATTATCAGTTCTTAAAAAATAAGTGGAAGGTATCTATTCAGGCAATGATTTACCGGACACACCAGTTGGGCATTATGTCTGATAACCAGTATCAGTATTTAATGCGTCAAGTTTCAAAAAATGGGTGGAGAATTAAAGAACCTGGCGATGTACCATATTCCTTGAATGAAAATATATTTCAAGGAGCCATTGATTTACTGATAGAGCAAAATGTACTTACGGCGAAAGAAATATTGGATTTATTCAAAAAAAATGGAGTGACTTTATATCCGGAAGATATGGAGGAACTTCTTCATTTGCGTCCAGATACCTTAAAGGTAGAGGAAAAAGTTGTACCAATATTGCAGTTGCGAAAAAAATAAGTGATTAGTGTGAAAAGATCAGGCGAAATGTCTGGTCTTTTTTTTATTGAATAAGTTTGGACGGAGTGAAAAAAAGTGGGTGGAAACCGTAGAATTGCTTGACTTTACAGGGGTTTAGAGTGATTTATACACTACCAAAAACGAAAGGAGTACTTATTTATATGGTGATTGCAGGAACGATAAATAGGGTGGCTTTTTACTGCAGAGTCAACCATCGTGACAGAGACTATGAAAAATATCTGGACGATGTGATGAGGCGTTTGGAAGAAGAATATGGAAAACAGAAATAGAATTTACAGATATTCTTTGAGGAAGCTTCAGGAGCCGATCCGAACAGAAAAGAATTTAATCGTCTGAAAGCGGAAATCGCAGCAAAGAAGATAGATGTGGTGGTTACCATGAGGGCTGCCACGATTGCCCGTAACTGGGGACAGTTTATGGAGTTCATGCTGATTTGCAGTAAGAGAAATGTGGAAGTGTTGTGCATTGACAAGGTAGAGGATGCACAGGCCATTTTCCAAAGGATTCAGGAGTTTAAGAAAAGGTTTTTTGAAGGAAGTGATGTAACGTGCGAGTAAAAGTGATTAACAAACGACCAGCTTCGGTTTTACAAAAGAAAAGGGTTTATGCTTATGCCAGAGTTTCCACAGACAGCAGACAGGAAGACTCTCTTGAAAACCAGATGGAAACCTATGAGAGACTGATTACCGGAAATTCGGAATATGAATTTATCGGAGTATTTGCTGATCAGGGCATATCCGATTATTGTGAGAACCGCCAACAGTTCCAGAGAATGATGGAAAAGGCAAGGGCAGGAGAGATTGACTTAATTATTACAAAATCCATATCGAGGTTTGCTAGAAATACCGTCACCGTTCTAAAGTTCGCAAGGGAACTGAAGGAACTGGGTGTCGGTATTTTTTTTGAAGAACAGAACATTAACACTCTATCAGGGGACGGTGAGACGATGCTTGCCGTCCTCGCTTCTTTTGCACAGGAAGAAAGCAGAAGCATGAGTGAAAACAATAAATGGTCCATTCGGAAGAAGTTTGAGAGAGGGGAAGTGATGATTACCACATCCCGCTTCCTCGGTTATGACAAAAACGAATATGGAGATTTGATTGTGAACCGAAAGGAAGCGGAAATTGTCAGTCTGACTTTTGACCTTTATCTGATGAATGTCGGCTCGTCAAGGATTGGGGAGCTACTTGATTACCTGGGCGTGAAAACGGTGACGGGAACAACATGGGAAAGCGGGACCATCAATGGGATGCTTTGCAATGAAAAGTACAAAGGGGATTTTCATCTGCAGAAGTATTACACCACTGAAAAACAAAAGAAACCATACAAGGAAAAACAACGGGGAAGTACAGAGTTATTACATTTCGGAAAATCACGAACCAATTGTATCGCCAGAGGTATGGGAAAAGGTGCAGGAAGTCAGGGAACAGAGAAAACGTGACAGGAATATCGGACAGGACAGTACAATGAAGTTCCAAAACCGCTATCCCTTAAGTGGAATGCTGATTTGCCCTTACTGCGGAAAAACGCTTCGGCGCAGACAGGTTTACAAGAAGAAAATCCAATGGCTCTGCAGCACCTACATTGAAAAGGGAGTCAAGGCATGTAAAGGGATAGGGATTGATGATGCCGAATTGCAAGGCTTGAACATTACGGAACAGACAGTGATTGAGGAGGTGGTTAAAAATGGCAAGAAGCATTACTGTTATACCAGCAAAGCTGATTTCGACTGCGGAATCAGGAACAGCACAGTCAGTGCAGAAATTGAAGATGGCGGCGTACTGCCGAGTGTCAACCGACCAAGAAGAACAGTTATTAAGCTATGAGAATCAGGTCAATTATTACACAAATTATATTAGCGAAAATCCTCTTTATGAATATGCAGGGACTTATGCGGATGAAGGAATTTCGGGAACCAATACCAAAAAGAGAGATGAATTCAACCGCATGATTGCTGATTGCAGGGCGGGGAAAATAGACATGATTATTACTAAGTCCATTTCCCGATTTGCAAGAAATACGCTGGATTGTTTGAACTATGTGCGAGAGTTGAAAGATTTGGGAATAGGGATTATTTTTGAAAAAGAAAATATCAATACCCTCGATGCAAAGGGCGAAGTGCTGCTTACCATTCTTTCCTCACTGGCACAGGATGAGAGCCGGTCCATTTCAGAGAACTGCACATGGGGAATCCGCAGAAGGTTTGAAACAGGAAAACACAAAATGAGTACAAAGCGTTTTCTTGGCTACGATACGGATGAAACGGAGAAGCTGGTAATCAACAGGACACAGGAGCCGATTGTAATTCGGTTGTATCAGGAATTCCTGGACGGAAAAACAACCGATTATATCAAGAGGATTTTTAAACGGGAAAGTGTGAAAAACTGGGATGGCGGTACGAAGTGGCAGTCCACAACCTTAATGAGTATGTTGGAGAATGAAAAATACAAGGGTGATGCCTTGCTGCAGAAAAGTTATACGGTAGATTTCCTTACCAAGAAACGTACACAGAACAAAGGGGAAATTCAGATGTTTTATGTGGAGTATGACCATGATGCCATCATTTCAAAGCGGATATGGGAATGTGTACAGCTTGAAATAAAACGCAGGAAAAAGTATCTGGAGGAACATGGGACAAACTCCTATTCCCACCGGCCGGAAAGTAATCCATTTGCATCCAAGATAATTTGCGGAGACTGTAATAAGGTATTTGCACGGAAAGGCTGGCGGAGCAGCACGGGCGTTGACCGTAAGGTATGGCAGTGCAGTGAACGATACAAGGTCAAAGGAGTCATGGGATGTGCCAACCGCCATGTAGAGGAAGAAACATTGATAAAGGCTTATCTGATGGCTTGGAATGCATTGGTGGAGAACCGAGAGGATTTCATGGAACAGTGGACGGAGCAGTTGCAGAGCGAGAACCTCTTGGAAGGTTATCGGGCAGAGAAGTTCATAGAATATACTGATGAGGCAGAGCCTTTGACGGAGATGGACACGGACTTCATGCTGAAAACACTGGACCACATCAAGGTTTTTGAGGATGGAACATTGTTGGTAGTGTTCCTGGATGGAACGGAGATTGAATGTAAAAATGAAGAGGAGTAAGAAAAGATGCCGATTGGGAGTGATTCCTGATCGGCTTTTTTTCTTGCTCTTTTTCGGATAGTAAAATGTAGGTGGATGTGGTAAAATATATAGCGTATTTGAAGTGAATAGAGGTGAGTCGGATGAATCCGTTAGCATATTTTAAGATATTTAATAATGAAGATTGCCCATGCGGAAGTGGAAAAAAATTTAAAGAATGCTGCAAAGGAAAACCAGATCAGCAGCCTATACAGAGCAAGAAACCTCCAGAAGTACAAATTATGGAGCAGATGAGAAAAGCTATGGTTAAATGCTGTATGCATCCCGACCAAAGCAATTGTAATGGTAAGATAAAAAATGCTCATGCACTGCAAAATAATAAAATCATATCATTACTCGCAGGGACTGAACGCCATGTATATACTATGGATAAAAAACGACAACCACTTATTATACCTATTGAGGGCGAGGAACCGGAAGTGATGGTGGAGTTCTCCAAGGTTAGTGCGAATGATGCTACAACAGAAACTTGTTTTTGCGATAGACATGACAATATTGCCTTTGCTGTTATTGAAAAAGGAGCGCCAGATTTTGATGTAAATAGCGAACCAATGAAATTTGTCTATGCATATAAAGCCTTTATTTTTGAATACTATAAGCAGGAAGTTTCACATAAAATTTTTCAGCAATGTTTTAAGAAAAGACCACCTGTTTTTCAACTACCGCAGATGGTTGGCTTATATAGAGTGTCGCAATTACGCTTGAAAGAGTTTGAACCTGTAAAGAGGCATTTCGATTCAGAGATATTGTCTGGCACATACAATGGAATAGAAACTTGTGTAATAACTATTCCAGAAAGAATTAATTTTGCGAATTATGCATTTATAGCACCGGATTATGATTTAAATGGTAGAAGGATAAAGCATACTAAAAAAGGTGTCATGCATCGAATTGCTATAACTGCTTTTCCAGAGGATACAAAGTCATACATACTGTTGAGTTGTTTATCTACTGAGAAACATATTTATGCCAAGTTTTTTGAACAAATAAATAATGCACCTTTAGAAAAAATCAAATATTATTTTTCAATGATTTTACCTTTATTTTCGGAGAATATGGTGTTAAGTCCGGTTCTTTGGAATAAGTGGGATGATGAAATAAAAATGGCGTTTACTTTTTATGCAAATCTGAATGGAGAAACATTCAAAAGGTACAGTATTGCAATAGGAATGGGATTGAGAAATGCAGCAAATAGTAAAGTTCCATTTGATTACAGTAAAAGAGGAAAAATAGATTTGTTTAAGAAATAAAAGATTTTATTATCAAGAAACTTTCATAGCATGGATTATAATAAAAATACTTGCAGAAAAATAATAGTTGGAAAGGAAAAAAATGGATAGAAATACAATTGGAAATGAAATCGAGGCTGAAATAAATGCAAGCTATAGATATAAAAATTTGAGAGAACTTATAGATATACTGCTTTCAGTAATTATTCTGAAAACAGGAAAAAAGGAATTGGTAGGTATTGAAGAAAGACTGTATGTTTCCTTAGGTAAAATTTTTGATGGGGAGACTACTATAAATGATATAAAACTGTGTTTGTCTAATGTCATCAAGATAGAACCTCTTTTAAAAAAAATGATTTTACTTATTGATGAAGATGAATACGATAAGATAGTACAAGAGAATTTGGGTTTAGCGCATGTAATTACTCAATTAGGTCTTAATCCAGATAATAAGAAATTAGATCGAAAGCCAGAGGACTATTTGTGCGATGGTAATTATATGGAACATGTAGCAAGATCATATGCATTAAGAAATAGTGAGTCGCACACATATGTAGGTTGGACACGAAGAGAAATATATACCAATTTGGATAGTGTGCTGATAACTTGTTTAAGAGCAGTAGAAATAAATAAAAAGGCATTGATCAGTAATCTGAAAAAGAAGAGTATTAATAATGAATTGAATATTGAAAATTACTTAAATGAGATTACACAGCAATTAAAAAAAAGAATGTCTAGATTTATTCATATAAGGGGAGAAGAGAATTTTTCTGTATTGGGTAGTTATGTTATCGAATATCAGGATGATACATCTGATTCTAGGAGAAGAAAAGGCACTGTTGAATACTTAAGAGATAATAGTATACCAGAACGAAGGATGATGATATGGGGCGAAGCTGGTATGGGGAAGACTACGACATTAGAATATTTAACATACATGGATGCCAAAAAAAGATTGAAAGATTCAAACTATAATATTCCCGTATTAGTTTTATTGGGAGTTATGACAAAAGCCACGTATACAATAAAACAGTATATATGTGATAAACTTGATATTGGGGTAGATATATGTGAATCTCTTTTAGAAGAAGGAAAAATCAATCTATTTTTGGATGGTTTAAATGAAATACCAGCTGATGCAGGTGGCAATTTAAAAACTTTAAGAATGCGTGAGATAAAGCAATTACTTAGAGATTATCCCAAAACATTTATTATAATTACTAATCGTCCACAAGATACTAGGGATTTTAATAATGTGCCAATTTTTAATTTGATAAAATTATCTAAAGAAGAAATGAGAGATTTTATTAAAAAAAATGTAGATGAAGAAGACGTGAAAGAACTTTTGTTTACCTCAATTAATGGAAGTGAGAGATTTGTGCAAATAATAAATACGCCATTGATCTTATCGAGGTTAATAGAGATTGTGCGATATAAGAAGGAAATTCCACATAGTGAAGGTGAAATTATCGCTGAATTTCTGAACTGCTTATTGGTAAGGGAAAAAGAAGAAAAACAGGATGCACGATTGGATATAAATCGAATAATATACCTTTTGAGAATGATTGCATTTGAGAGCCTCGAAAAGAAAGAAGCAAATTCAGGAATGACAGAGTCAGAGGTACTGAAGTATTGTTCTAAAAGTATGGATACATATAGATTTCAGTATGATGCATTATATGCATTAGATATAGTTTTGCAATTAGGTATATTAGAAAAAAGAGAAGATTTATATGTATTTTCGCATCAGGCATACCAGGATTACTATTATGCTATGGAAGAATTGGCGGTGATACAGTCTTGAAAATAAGAAAAAATCAAATTAGAGATAAGTGTCAATCAGATAAGTATTATGCCTCAATAAAATATATGGCACACAGTTTGCGTGGTAAAGATAGAGAAAATTTTATTATTACCGTTTGTGACCTTAATATTTATTTGGGGTGTATATGTGCTTTGACATGTGAAAAAAACGCAACGGTTGAGGAATATATCTGGAAAACTTTAAATAATTATTTTGAGCCAAGAAAAATAAAATTTTATGATAAATCTAGTGGGATATGGAAAGAAAATATAAAAAAACTGAATAGTAAAGATATTACATATTACCTTCTTGCATGCAATGTGATGGGTAATATGAAAGCGATAAAATGGTATATTTACAATCATGAAGTTGACAAAGCTATTATAATTCAGTTGGCAAAAAATATGAATGAAGAACAACTGGTAGATTTAATATACACACTTTATAGATCTTCTCAAAATTGGGATAAAATAAGAGGCATTGGTTCTACTAAAAGTTTGTTTCTGTATAAAAATGATCCGAGAATAAAAAAGATTCTTAGTGGGTTATGGTATAAAGATAGAGATGCATTTATACAATTAGCATACGATACAGGTTGGTTGGGAGATTTGGGAAAAAAGGCTCGCAAAGGAAACCGTATTTTTATCGAGTGTTTGGTTGGAGCAAATAAACTGCTGTTAACTATTGAGTTAATAGAAGAAGTGTTATGTGATTTGGAAAGTGATGAGAGTTCATATGATACTTTATTAAAATTAGTTTTAAAGGAAAAAGGTGAGAGAAAACAATTTGCATATATATTGTATATTCAAAAAATAAATAATGGATATGTAATGAAGGCTAAAGATTATGCTATTTTGAAAGGTTTAGGAAGGCCATCGCAAAAAATAGTCAATTATTTTATACCTTTTTTCTTAGATTTAGTAAATGGAGATTTTAGAACCAATATCAATCTTTTTGAATTAGGAGATGCCTTATCAAATGTTATAGTAAAACCAAATAAGATAACACCCAAAGTTGGATATGCACGTAATAAAAATTTGAATATAGCATTAAAGACTACTAAAAATATAGATTTGAAAAAAGTGCTATTCTTTTACTTTAATACGACAATGTCCGTTAAAGCAAGTTTGGATGAGTTGTTTAGACTTTTGAATATGTATCATGATGTTCAACCAAGTGAGTTAATACGAGAACTAAAATTATTTCCAATATGGGTAAAGGCAACTGGAATAGAACAAGGCAAAAGTAATAATATAACAACGGAGAACTATCTTAAAATCGAGCCGCAAATTGGAATCGGAAATGTTATTTTAATGTCAATTGTTGACTATGATTATGTTTTAAAAGAATTTATTGCCAAGCCATATACTGGCTCTTTTTTTAGAAATTAAGATAGTCACAGGAAGGGCAGACAGAGGTATGTAAGAAATAGTAGTTATATGCATAAATAGAGGCTATTACTATGATACGTTTATCTCTTTGCCTCTTTGTTGAAAAAAACACTAGAATGTGGGGTAAACGCTACCCCCCCTAAGTGGGGTATGAACCTTTTCGCAAAAGGTGACGGTTTCGCTATTTAGTATAAGAAGTAACTTTCACCGCATGTGGAGACAGTCTGCCTTCTGTCGAGAAAAGCCCAATAAATCAAAGGATTTCGCCATTTTGGAAATAAAATAGATGTGTGTTTCTGTTTCCGTAGAGTGATGATATAATCGGAGATTTACCCCAGGGGATAGGCTTTTTGGAACAGGAGATATACATTTTGGCGAAAGGATATTTTTTAGCAAAAGTTGTTTTGCATCATGGGGTATGAGGAGTTGAATAAAAAAAGAAGAACAAGTAGGGAGGCGATAGATTTCAATGGGTACTACATTTCCTAAAGATATAATGGATTGCATGAAAGGATGCATTTTGTCTATTTTTTGGCCGAAAAAAGATATAGTCGATTTTATGAAAAAAGTTGGTTGTACCTCAAGGGAATTGATGCCGGAAAGTGAATATAAAGAATTGCATAGAGCTGAAATTGTAGATAAAATTTTTACTAATTTAGAAAAAAGAAGTGATTCGGGAATAGGACAATTTAGGTGTATGTTAAAGGAACTAACGGAATGGAATTATTTCGATCCTTATTATTTTCAGAAATTGAACAAACTGAGTGAGAGCGAAGCAAAAAGAAATATCAGCCATTTAAAACAACTCCAAGAAATTCGGGATTACAAAATAAAGCAGGAAAGACAAAGACAAGAAGAACAGGAAAGAAAGCGGAAAGATATCAGCATTAGTATAAATGAATTAAAAGAGATCTTCTTAAATTTATTTAGTGGAAAAGATCAGAACGGAAAAGAAATAAATGTACAGAGAAGAGGATATTTGTTTGAGGAATTCCTAAAAAAATTATTTTTAAATGAGGGTATAGAAGTTACAGAACCGTTTAAAATTGTAGGAGAACAGATTGATGGCTCAATAAAGTATGATGGAGAGCATTACATAATAGAAGCTAAGTGGCATGATAAATGGAGTGCATCTGATAGCTTGTATCAGTTTGCAGCAAAAGTAGAAGGGAAGATGTATGGAAGAGGAGTATTTATTTCTGTAAATGGTTTTTCGCCTGATTCCGTACAAGCTCTGACAACAGGAAAGGCACTTAGGACTATTTTGGTAGACGGTGGGGATTTAGTTCCAATTACAGAAGGAATGTACACCCTGAGAGAAATGCTTGATAACAAAATTAAGGCGGCTCAAACAATGGGGAGAATATATGTTGATTCTACAAATTTGGCTGATAAAGTTATCCGGCAGTAAGGAGATGGGAGTTTGATGAAGTTAGAAGAAAAATTGCTTGAACAATATTTTGATGTTATAGAGAAGAACGGTAATACAGAAAATCAGATACAGGAATTTCTTGAGGAAAATACTATATTCATACCAATGCCTTTTTTGCTAAATCATTATTTGCATATGAATTGTGTGATTTCCAAATTTAAGTTGGGTAATGAATTTGTGACGGATTTTGCATATTTAACTAAGAGTTCTGATTATTGGGAATTTGTATTAGTTGAATTGGAAGATGCAAAAAAGAAGATTTTTACAAATGATAAGGAAAATATTTATTTTCACTCAGAGTTTAATCATGCATATGATCAGATTACATCTTGGAAGGCATATGTCAATAAAAATAGAGAAGCAATTCTTCATCAAATAGATAAATTAAGAGTTCCTCTAAACGAGAATTCTGTAAGGTTTAAATATGTATTAGTTATTGGAAGAAATGCTGAAAAAGATAATTCAGAAAAACGAAGAGCAATGTTTGCAGAAAAGTCTGATAATGATATTCGTGTGATGACATATGATAGTCTTGTTTCACAATGTGAATCAGTACCTTATAATGGTGAAAAGATAATATTATCTACTTGGAAAGAACAAGGATTCAAAATAAAGAAATTACCAAAGCAAGAAATTTCCACTAGTCTGTTTGCGTATTTGAAACCAGAATATTTGCAAATTTCAGAAAGAGATATTGAAATCTTAAAAGAACAGGATTATCAAATAGATATTTGGTTAAGTGGAAGGTCGTTAAGTTATAATGACAAGTATGATGCGGCATCTTTGGCTGAAAGGACAACTAATCCATTGACAAAAGCTGTTTTACTTGCCGAAGCAAAAAATAACAAATAATCAAGGGAAGATGGGGGAAATTTCTTACCCACTTTGAAAATCTATTGTATACTTTCGCTATGCAGTATAAAATCAAAGTTCAGGGGAATTGTGAGACGGTATGTCTTTTGTCCAAACTTCATGAAGCGAAGCACCATGTGAATGTGAGACTGGATATGGATGAGCTGGATTTGACAGCTGCGGAGAGTAAGGCTACATACGAGGAGATTAGAAAATACGTGGCAGAGCATTATGATGGGATGAAGGTGTCTAATCTGTATATTGCACAGGTTAAAGCTAAGTATGGAATCATAGAGCGTGAGAATTACAATAAAGCAAAGTCAGATGATGCCAGACAGCCGAAGTGTCCGAAGGAGAAGGAAGAGGCTATAGTAGAAGCGTTGAAAGCTTTTAAGATGATTTAGTTTGGGAGTATGACGATATGAGAGTTTTATTAGGAACAACAAATCCATCAAAGGTAAAAAGATTTTCGGATTTGTTAAAAGGGTATGGTATTGAATTTATTACTTTAAGAGATATCGAAGTTATAGAAGAACCTGAGGAAATGGGGAATACACCAGAAGAAAATGCTATTATGAAGGCAGAGTTTTATGGACAATACTTTGATGTTGTTATTTGTAATGATTCTGGATTATATTTTGAAGAACTGGATTTTGAGGATTTGCGTCAGCCGGGACTAAATATTAGAACACCTATGAATAGGGATAGACTGTCAGATGAAGAGATGATTGATTACTATTCAAAACTTATTACAGGGCTTGGAGGTAAAGTCACAGCATATTACCTAGATGGAATTGCAGTTTATAATCACGGAGTAATTTCATCGTTTATGGACAATATGGCAGCTCAAAAAAACGGATCATTCTATATGATTGATAAAGCTTCATCAAAAAGATTTGAAGGATGGCCTCTTGATTCATTATCAATCAATAAAGAAAACGGCAAATATTTTGTTGATGGAAGTATTGAAGAAAGCAAAGAAAATATCATAAAAGATCAATATGAAAAGAGTGTCGTAGATTTTTTGATTAAGTCTTTACATATAGCATAGTATAGGAGAAATGAGACAACTGGAGTTTTCTGAGAATATTCAGGCAATTGTCGGCGGAAAAGAATATTCGCTGGATAATGCTGTCTTAAAAATCTGGCCGGAAAGTGAAGAAACAAATGGCGAATATGCAAGTGCAATAAGAAGTTTCAAACACAATTTGGATATTCAAAAGATACACATAAATTTTGATACAAAAGATACTATTGTGATGCCGAATGACATTTGAAGGAGAAAATAGTGGACAGAAATAATGCATTAACAGATCCTAAGAAACTTGTCAGAGTAGAATTAAAAAATGCTGGATTTGATATTGATAAAATCAAAATACCGGATAGAGTATATCTTCTTGCTGATGACATTTTTGATGAAATGGTGTCAAGAAATGTAGGAGAATATAGATATCCATTAGGTGGGAAGCTGTATGTGTTTAATAAAAATGAAAACATTGGTTTTATAAAAGGGCATATGTGCTCGCCTGCGATAGCTACACAAGCGGAGGATTTAATTGCCGGAGGCGTTAAAGAATTAATTCATGTTGGATATGCCGGAGGCTTACAACCAGAATTAGTTCCGGGAGAGATTATTCTTACGGACGGTGCTTTTAATGATACTGCAGTAGCAAGGTTGTACGGATATGATTATGATATAATTCATTCATCGAAGGATTTGACGAACGAGATTGAAGAAATGATAACAAGTGCAGAAATTCTATACAAGAGAGGATTTCATTGGACAACGGACGCAGGTTATAGAGAAACGTGGGGACAAGTCATGGATTATCGGGACAAAGGAGCACTTTGTGTTGAAATGGAAGGTGTTGGTTTGTTCACAATAGCTAATTATAGAAAATGTGTAGCAACGGGTATATATGTTGTTTCTGATGTATATTTAGAGGATGATTGGAAACTTGGATGGGAAGGCAATGATATAAAAAAGGCTGTCGGTGAAATTATTGATATGATAATTAAGTCTATAAGATAAACGGGAGTAGTAAGCTTGTTATGAAGTTTGAAAATGTATACTTTATTAATGGGACAGCATATGCCGGAAAATCCACAATGGTAAAACTTCTGGCAGAAAAATATGACGGAATTGTATGCGAAGAAAATTATCAGGATAGGCTTTTAGAAAATTTGGATGCCAAGGAGTTTCCTAATCTTACTTACACAAGAGATTTACAGGATTGGAGAGAATTTGTAAAAAGAACTCCAGATGAATATGAGGCATGGGTAAATGGTGTTACGAAAGAATGTACGGTCTTAGAACTTGAAATTTTAAAGAACTTGGTTTCAAGAACAAAGAAAAGAATATTTGTGGATACTAATATTCCGGTTGAAATTCTACATAAGATTTCAGATGAGAATCATGTTTTGATTATGTTAGCAGATCCGAATATTTCTGTTCAGAGATTTTTTGAAAGACCCGATAAGGAAAAACAGTTTTTATATCAGTTGTTATTGAAAGAAGATAATCCAGAGGATGCTATGATAAATTTCAGAGAATGTCTGAAAAGAGTTAATTCACAGGAAAGATATATGATGTTTCAAAAGTCTGGATTTAATGTAATAACAAGAGACGAAAACCGTAGTATTGATGAGACATTTGCTTTGGTAGAAAGTATGTTTGGATTAAATAGATAAAGTCGATACAATGTCTGAGAATGTTAATGCGGAGCAAGGTGTTAGTGCGCATTGACAGACTTTTAGTAAAGCTGGATTGCCGAAGAAGAAAGCGAAAAATTGCAAGTAAGACTTGACAAAAACGAACAAATATTCTATATTTAACAGCGGAGATTTTATACCCAAAAGCAGAAAATACGAATGTACAAATGCAGCTCAAACCCTTGTGGTTTGGGTTTTTTCTAATTTTGATAGAAACCTGAGAACAATAATTTTCAAAAAGTCAATTATCAATTTGTACTGCTTTTTGAAGGAAAAAGTTCACAAACGCATTTAGACAATATTTACAAATTTTTTGAAAAAGGAATAGTTTCGCAAGAGTAACAGAGTGGCAATCGAGTAATATCGGTTGCTTTTTTGCTATTCAATTTTAGAAATTGCCGATTGCCCCCGGAAGAATGATTTCTAAAAATTACAAATTTGAAAAAGAAATGGAGGAAAAGAAAAGTGAAAGAGTATTCAAAATGCATATTCCGCAAAAACAGAGCACTCGCTCCGCATGAGCGGAGCGCTGTTCCGC
>ERZ772937.1424-NODE-1424-length-17498-cov-7.172791_pt1 | contig 17498 bp, 17 predicted proteins | sample MGYA00512113_ERZ772937 | MGnify/ENA primary metagenome ERZ772937 (study PRJEB29015, sample SAMEA2737649) | human gut metagenome | biome: human gut; feature: human-associated habitat; material: faeces | place: China | collected 2012 ... | reverse complement strand
CAACCAGTTCCAGTGCGTCCAGATAATCCAGCCACAAATTATATTGCGCCAGTTCCTCACCTTTCAGACGACCAATAGCGGCTTTACCAGGCCATTGCTTACTGTTCATGTATTCGTTGGCCTGTTCAATAAGTATACTTTTCATTCCCTCCGCTTCAGCTATTTCCTGTTCCTGTGTCTTCGCTGGATATTCAGTAAGTACAGGGTAGTTATCCGGGTTATTGATAATAATTTTCCCCGTACTCTGACCATTCATAAGTTCATAATAAAGAGCATCTTCAATATCGAAAGCATCATCGGGAATATCGCTGTTATTTTCAGAGAAAAATCCCTGAACAGATGGGGACCATTTCATTTTTATAATTTCCCAATTCCTAAAATGTGGACATCATCAGCCTTACGGGCATTCCAGGTGACAATTACATCGGTAGAGTGACGATTAACTGAGATTGCATATGCTTCGTTAGTCGAGCCAGAAACTTTTGTAGCAAACACAGCAAACAGGACACCAAATGACTGGGGCCATTTATAGCCTGACAGCTGATAATTACCATTATTCAGTGTTACAGCTTTAGCTGCTGCACTTGATGGAATCGTCAGCCACTGAAGTATCAACCCTCCTGGCAAAAGTTGTTTTCCGTAATAATCCCTCACCCCACTAAATGAAGCCATGTCCGGTATCTGATTTTCCCCTGTTCCCACCCCCCGTTTTGCCGCTTCTCCCAAACCAACGTTTAAGAAAATGCAGAGGTAACAGCTAACTGGCATCATCTCCGGTTTTTATTCAGGGGGATGATCATGCTTATTGGCTATGTACGCGTGTCAACAAATGACCAGAACACCGATTTGCAACGTAATGCACTGAACTGCGCGGGATGTGAGCGGATTTTTGAGGACAAAATCAGTGGCACTAAGTCCGACAGACCGGGGCTGAAAAAACTACTCAGGACACTATCGGCAGGAGACACGCTGGTTGTCTGGAAGCTGGACAGGTTGGGGCGCAGTATGCGGCATCTTGTTACGCTGATAGAAGAGTTGCGCCAGCGTGGTGTGAATTTCAGAAGCCTGACTGACAGTATTGATACCAGTACCCCAATGGGCCGTTTCTTTTTTCATGTCATGGGTGCCCTGGCTGAAATGGAACGCGAACTGATAGTTGAACGTACCAGGGCAGGGCTGGCTGCAGCTCGTGCCAAAGGCAGAGTAGGTGGACGCCGTCCTAAGATGACCACCGAACAGTGGGCACAGATTGGGCGTTTACTCGAGGCCGGAGAATCAAGACAGCGTATTGCACTGATTTTTGATGTAGGCGTTTCTACCATTTATAGAAAATTTCCGGCAAATAAGATCAATGAATCCCCCTGAATCAGCATTATGTTGATTATCCCTGCAAGCAGACAAATACCGTTATTTTGTGTGAATAACAACACAACTGCGCTTAGCTGTTTGTCAGGCACAATCACTTCAACATAGGGCGAAGCCTAATCCAATCAGGAGGTTCGCCACTATGGCTCAGGATTACCACCACGGGGTGCGCGTTGTTGAAGTCAACGAAGGCACCCGATCCATTACCACGGTGAGCACCGCCATCGTGGGTATGGTCTGCACGGGCGATGATGCCGATGCAAAAATGTTTCCTCTTAATAAACCCGTGCTGATCACTGATGTGCTGACTGCCAGCGGTAAAGCGGGTGAGTCAGGTACTCTGGCCCGTTCGCTGGATGCCATCGCTGACCAGGCAAAACCCGTGACCATTGTTGTGCGTGTGCCGCAGGGTGAAACGGAAGACGAAACCACGACCAATATCATCGGCGCAGTGACTGCTGAAGGTAAAAAAACAGGTATGAAAGCCCTGTTATCTGCCCAGTCACAGCTCGGCGTTAAACCGCGCATTCTCGGCGTGCCAGGCCACGACACCAAGGCGGTAGCTACTGAGTTGCTGAGCGTGGCGCAAAGCCTGCGTGGATTTGCTTACCTGTCAGCGTATGGCTGCAAGACAGTGCAGGAGGCGATCACTTACCGCGAAAACTTCAGCCAGCGCGAAGGGATGCTGATCTGGCCTGACTTTACTGGCTGGGACACGGTGCTGAATGCCGAAGCAACGGCATATGCCACCGCCCGTGCGCTTGGTCTGCGCGCCAAAATTGACGAGCAGACCGGATGGCACAAAAGCCTGTCCAACGTGGGCGTGAACGGTGTCACCGGAATTTCTGCAGATGTGTTCTGGGATCTGCAGGACCCGGCAACCGATGCAGGTCTGCTGAACCAGAACGACGTCACCACGCTTGTGCGTAAAGACGGTTTCCGCTTCTGGGGTTCCCGCTGCCTGAGTGATGACCCGCTCTTTGCCTTCGAAAACTACACCCGCACGGCGCAGGTGCTGATGGACACGATGGCAGAAGCACACATGTGGGCGGTGGATAAACCGCTTAACCCGTCGCTGGCCCGCGACATTATCGAAGGTATCCGCGCCAAAATGCGCAGCCTGGTCAGTCAGGGCTATCTCATTGGTGGTGATTGCTGGCTGGATGAGTCGGTGAACGACAAAGACACGCTGAAAGCCGGAAAACTCACCATCGACTACGACTACACGCCAGTGCCGCCACTTGAAAACCTGATGCTGCGTCAGCGCATCACCGATCAGTACCTGGTGAATTTCGCCAGCCAGGTCAGCGCGTAAGGGGACAACATGGCTTTACCACGCAAATTAAAACACCTGAACCTGTTTAACGACGGGAACAACTGGCAGGGGATCGTTGAGTCGCTGACGCTGCCGAAATTTACCCGCAAATATGAGAAGTATCGCGGCGGCGGAATGCCGGGTGCGGTGGATGTGGATCTGGGGCTTGATGACAGTGCGCTGGACACAGAATTTTCCATTGGTGGTACTGAATTGCTGCTGTTTAAACAGATGGGTAAAGCCACGGTGGATGGCATCCAGCTGCGCTTTACCGGCTCTATTCAGCGTGACGATACCGGGGAAGTGCAGGCCGTGGAGCTTGTCGTGCGTGGACGTCACAAAGAAGTGGATTCCGGCGAGTGGAAGACGGGCGAAAGCAACACCACCAAAGTGACCAGTACCAACAGCTACGCGAAGCTGACCATCAATGGTGAGGTGCTCTATGAAGTGGACCTTATCAACATGGTGGAAATTGTGGACGGTGTGGACCTGATGGAAGCGCACCGCAACGCCCTCGGCCTCTGATATATCTGAACGGCGCGGGATACCGCGCCAGAACCCAATTGACAGGACAGCAAAATGAGCGATAAGCAGACTGAAAAGACCATTCAACTGGATACCCCCATCAAGCGCGGTAAAACAGAAATCACCGAAATTGTGCTGCGTAAACCGCAGTCCGGTGCGCTGCGCGGTACACGCCTGCAGGCCATTATGGATATGGATGTAAACGCGATGATGACCGTGATCCCCCGCATCTCCAGTCCGGCACTGACTGCACAGGAAATTGCAGAGATGGACCCGGCAGATCTCACTGCCATGTCGGTTGAGGTTGTCACTTTTTTGTTGAAGAAGTCGGTGCTTGCCGGTTTACCGACAGCCTGACGGTTGACGATCTGGTGGCAGATATCGCCACCATTTTTCACTGGCCGCCATCCGTTACTGACGTTATGCCGCTGACCGAAGTGCTGGAATGGCGGTATAAAGCGATTCAGAGAAGCGGGGCCAACGATGAGTGATAACAACCTGCGTCTGCAGGTCATTCTTAATGCGGTTGACAAGCTCACCCGCCCATTTCGATCTGCGCAGGCCAGTTCAAGAGAACTGGCTGCTGCTGTCAAAAAATCCCGCGATGCAATAAAGCAGCTTGATCAGGCCGGGAGCAGTCTGGACAGCTTCCGAAAGCTGCAGGCAGAAAATCAGAAATTAGGCGACAGGCTGAACTATGCCCGCCAGCGTGCAAATTTGCTCAGTCAGGAACTGGGAGCGATGGGGCCACCTTCGCAACGTCAGGTTGTTGCTCTGGGCCGTCAACGGCTGGCTGTTCAGCGCCTGGAAGAACGCCAGAAAAAGCTGCAGCAGCAGACGGCGCTTGTGCGTGCTGAACTGTACCGGGCGGGAATTTCTGCGAAAGACGATGCGGGAGCAACTGCCCGTTTAGCCCGTGAAACATCACGTTATAACCAGGAACTTTCGAAACAGGAGGCGCGGCTGAAGCGACTGGGGGAAGCTCAGCGCAGGATGAATGCAGCGCGTGCCAGTTATGCCCGTTCGCTGGAGGTGCGTGATCGTATTGCAGGTGCCGGAGCCACCACCACGGCTGCAGGGCTGGCAATGGGTGCGCCAGTGATGGCGGCAGTAAAAAGCTATACCAGCATGGAAGATGCTATGAAAGGTGTGGCAAAGCAGGTCAATGGTCTGCGTGACGATAATGGCAACCGCACTGCACGTTTTTATGAAATGCAGGATGCCATCAAGGCTGCCAGCGAACAGTTGCCGATGGAAAACGGTGCGGTGGACTTCGCTGCACTGGTTGAAGGTGGTGCGCGCATGAACGTCGCAAACCCTGACGACAGCTGGGAAGATCAGAAACGTGACCTGCTGGCCTTCGCCAGTACGGCAGCAAAGGCGGCAACAGCCTTTGAGCTGCCAGCGGATGAACTGTCAGAAAGTCTGGGGAAAATCGCCCAGCTCTACAAAATCCCCACCCGCAATATTGAACAGCTCGGTGATGCGCTGAACTATCTGGATGATAACGCCATGTCGAAAGGGGCAGACATCATTGATGTGATGCAACGTCTGGGCGGTGTGGCTGACCGTCTGGATTATCGTAAAGCGGCGGCGCTGGGTTCCACCTTCCTGACACTGGGCGCTGCGCCAGAGGTTGCAGCCAGTGCAGCAAACGCGATGGTGCGTGAATTGTCCATTGCCACCATGCAAAGCAAGAGTTTCTTTGAAGGGATGAATCTGCTGAAACTCAATCCTGAAGTGATTGAAAAGCAGATGACGAAGGATGCGATGGGAACCATCCAGCGCGTGCTGGAGAAGGTAAACGCGCTGCCGCAGGACAAGCGCCTGTCTGCCATGACTATGTTGTTTGGTAAAGAGTTTGGCGATGACGCGGCGAAACTGGCAAACAACCTGCCGGAACTGCAGCGTCAGTTAAAACTGACAGCGGGCAATGATGCGCTCGGCTCCATGCAGAAAGAATCCGACATTAACAAGGATTCACTTTCTGCGCAGTGGTTGCTGGTCAAAACCGGAGCGCAGAACACCTTCAGCAGCCTGGGCGAAACGCTGCGCCAGCCGCTGATGGATATTCTGTACACGGTGAAAAGCGTCACGGGGGCGTTGCGTCGCTGGGTGGAAGCTAACCCGGAACTGACAGGCACACTGATGAAAGTAGCGGCTGTTGTGGCTGCGGTTACCGTCGGCCTCGGCACCTTAGCGGTGGCGCTGGCTGCAGTGCTGGGGCCGCTGGCAGTGATCCGTCTGGGATTCTCTGTGTTGGGTATCAAAACGTTATCTTCCGTTACGGCAGCAGTAACTCGAACCAGCAGCGCGTTGTCCTGGCTGGCTGGCGCACCACTGGCACTGCTGCGACGCGGGCTTGCTTCATCGGGCAACGCCGCAGGTTTACTTACTGCGCCGTTGTCGTCTTTGCGCCGCACGGCATCACTGACGGGAAATGTCCTGAAAACTGTAGCAGGTGCGCCGGTTGCACTTTTGCGGTCTGGATTATCCGGTTTACGTGCTGTTGCTGTGATGTTTATGAATCCTCTGGCGGTACTGCGCGGTGGACTGGCCGCCGCAGGCACGGTGCTGCGAGTACTGGCATCTGGTCCACTGGCGATGCTGCGCGTTGCCCTGTATGCCATATCTGGTCTGTTAGGTGCTCTGCTCAGTCCGATAGGTCTTGTGGTTACTGCACTGGCGGGCGTGGCGCTGGTTGTCTGGAAATACTGGCAACCCATCACCGCATTTCTCGGTGGCGTGGTGGAAGGATTCAAAGCGGCGGCAGGTCCCATCAGTGCAGCGTTCGAACCGCTTAAGCCCGTGTTCCAGTGGATTGGCGACAAAGTGCAGGCGCTGTGGGGCTGGTTTACTGATCTGCTGACGCCCGTTAAGTCGACCTCTGCCGAACTGCAGAGCGCAGCGGCAATGGGGCGGCGATTCGGGGAGGCACTGGCGGAAGGGCTGAATATGGTCATGCATCCGCTGGACTCCCTGAAATCCGGCGTTTCCTGGTTGCTGGAGAAGCTCGGCATTGTCAGTAAAGAGGCCGCAAAGGCAAAACTGCCGGAAAGCGTGACGCGTCAGCAACCTGCGACGGTGAATGCAGACGGTAAAGTGATGATGCCATCGGGTGGTTTTCCATCATGGGGATATGGCTTTGCGGGGATGTATGACAGCGGCGGGTATATCCCGCGCGGGCAGTTTGGCATCGTCGGTGAAAACGGGCCGGAAATTGTTAACGGCCCGGCAAATGTGACCAGCCGGAGAAATACAGCTGCACTGGCTGCCGTTGTTGCCGGAATGATGGGCGTTGCTGCCGCGCCAGCAGAGCTTCCACCGTTGCACCCTTTGGCACTTCCCGCGAAAGGTGGAGAAGCAATTGTGAGTCGCGCAGCCACTGTGCCGCTCGTTCAACGGATTGAGGTACCGACGCAGATCATCATTCAGACGCAGCCAGGACAAAGTGCGCAGGATATTGCGCGGGAGGTGGCACGCCAGCTTGATGAACGTGAACGCAGGCTGAAGGCAAAAGCCAGGAGTAACTACAGCGATCAGGGGGGATACGACGCATGATGATGGTGCTGGGATTGTACGTGTTTATGCTGCGCACCGTTCCGTATCAGGAACTGCAGTATCAACGCAGCTGGCGACATGCGGCAAACAGTCGGGTAAACCGACGTCCGTCCACGCAGTTTCTGGGACCGGAAAACGACATGCTGACGCTTTCCGGTGTTCTTATGCCGGAAATAACAGGCGGCAGGCTGTCGTTGCTGGCACTGGAGCAGATGGCAGAACAGGGGAAAGCATGGCCCCTGATTGAAGGCAGCGGCACGATTTACGGCATGTATGTGATTGAGGGACTGAATCAGACTAAAACGGAGTTTTTCCGCGACGGTATGCCGCGCCGGATTGAGTTCACCCTGTCGCTCAAACGAGTGGATGAATCCCTGTCCGATATGTTCGGTGATCTCAGTGCGCAACTGAATAATCTGCAGGACACGGCAACGTCTGCCTTAAGCGATATCAGTAAAACGGTGGGAGGGCTGCTGTCGTGAATTTCAGCTCTGAACTGCTTAACAAAGGCAACAAAACTCCCGCATTCAGCATCAGTATTGAGGGCAGGGATATCACCACTGTGCTGGATAACCGCCTGATGAGTTTGACGCTGACGGATAACCGGGGCTTTGAAGCGGACCAGCTTGATCTGGAGCTGGACGACGCCGATGGAAAAATCGTGCTGCCGCGCCGTGGTGCGGTCATTACGCTGGCGCTGGGCTGGAAGGGGCAGCCGCTTTTCCCGAAAGGGGCATTCACGGTGGACGAGATTGAACACACTGGCGCACCGGACCGCCTGACTATTCGGGCGCGAAGTGCTGATTTTCGTGAAACGCTGAATACCTGCCGTGAAAAGTCGTGGCACAAGACCACCGTCGGGGAAGTAGTGAAGGAAATAGCCGTACGTCACAAACTGAAGATGGCACTGGGTAAAGACCTGTCGGATAAGCCCGTGGAACATATAGACCAGACTAATGAGAGTGACGGCAGTTTTCTGATGCGGCTGGCGCGCCAGTACGGTGCTATTGCGTCGGTGAAAAATGGCAATCTGTTATTTATTCGGCAGGGACAGGGTAAAAGTGCTAGCGGTAAACCACTGCCTGTGACCACTCTCACACGTAAGGACGGCGACAGTCACCGCTTTACCCTGGCAGATCGTGGAGCTTACACGGGCGTAATTGCCAGCTGGTTGCATACCCGCGAACCCGCGAAGAAAGAAAGCACCACGGTGAAGCGTAAGCGCAGGACTAAGAAGCAGAAGAAAGAGCCGGAAGCGAAGCAGGGCGATTACCTGGTGGGTACAGATGAAAACGTGCTGGTACTTAATCGCACCTATGCCAACCGGAGCAACGCCGAACGGGCGGCGAAAATGCAGTGGGAACGCCTGCAACGTGGCGTTGCGTCATTCTCGCTACAACTGGCGGAAGGTCGGGCAGATCTCTACACGGAAATGCCAGTGAAAGTTAGTGGCTTTAAACAACCGATAGATAATGTGGAATGGACCATTACGACTCTGACACATACCGTCAGCCCGGATAATGGTTTTACGACCAGTCTGGAGCTTGAAGTGAGGATTGATGATTTCGAAATGGAATGATTCTTCGCAATGGAGAACTTTTAAGTTTGCAAAATGGAATAATGCGGTATCATTATTGTGAATTTAGCAAAAATGGGGAGAACTCGAAAAATGATGATTTGCCCACTGTGTGGAAGTGCCGCCCATACTCGCAGCAGTTTTCAGGTATCTTCATTGACCAAAGAACGTTACAACCAGTGCCAGAACATTAACTGCAGCCATACTTTTGTTACCCATGAAACTTTTGTTCGTTCGATTGCAACGCCAAAAGAGTCAAATCCGGTTCAGCCGCATCCAATGAAATCAGGACAGGTGGAGCTCTCTCTTTGACGCTGCCGCCATTTTGTCGCCATCGTTAAAAAACAGTGCTTCTAACATCATGATTTTAAATAGCATAAATTTCAGGCAACAAAAAACCCATCAACCTTGAACCGAAATGGCGGGGTTGATGGGCTCCACAAAATGGGGACATCAAAGAAAAGCAGTGGCACTAATTAAGACTGATGCCCTGCGGAAAAGTTCTGCGGTTGTGCAAAAAAATTTCATTTTCAGGGCAACTTCAGTTTTATCCTAATCCTGGCCATACCATGACGATGATTGTCCCTGCCAGCGTCAGCAGGACGTTGGCGATTGCATAGGTGCCCGCATAGCCCAGCGCCGGGATGTTACTGCGAGCTGTATCACTGATGATCTCCATTGCCGGCGCGCAGGTACGTGCGCCCATCATTGCGCCGAACAACAGCGCGCGGTTCATTCGCAATACATAAGCACCGAACAAGAAACAGATAACCACGGGCACCAGACTGACAATCAATCCGGCAATCAACATCTGACCGCCAATCGCGCCCAGGCCGTTATTAATACCGCTACCGGCGCTCAGACCAACGCCTGCCATAAACACCATCAAGCCGAACTCTTTCACCATGCTTAATGCACCCTGCGGAATGTAACCGAAGGTCGGGTGGTTAGCACGCATAAAGCCCAGCATAATTCCGGCGAATAACAACCCGGCAGCGTTCCCCATGCCGAAACTGAATGTGCTGAACTGGAAGGTGATCATCCCGATCATCAGCCCAATAACAAAGAAGGCGCAGAATGCCAGCAGGTCAGTGACCTGGCTGTGAATCGAGATAAAGCCGATGCGATCGGCGATGGTTTTTACGCGGCGGGCATCGCCGCTGACTTGTAAAACGTCACCTTTGTTAAGCACGACGTTGTCATCTATCGGCATCTCAATCTGGCTACGAATGACGCGGTTAAGGAAGCAACCGTGATCGGTCAACTTCAGTTGTGCGAGACGTTTACCTACAGCGTTATGGTTTTTAACGACCACTTCTTCAGTGACGATACGCATGTCGAGAAGGTCACGATCGAAAACTTCTTTACCGTTACGGAAGCTGGGATCGAGTCGGGCATGGGCGTCGGGATAGCCTACCAACGCTATTTCATCGCCCATTTGTAGCACGGCATCACCGTCTGGATTTGCCAGAATCCCGTTACGTCGAATACGTTCAATGTAGCAGCCGGTTTGTCGATAAATACCCAGTTCACGCAGATTTTTGCCGTCGGTCCAGGCCACCAGTTCCGGGCCGACGCGATAGGCGCGGATCACCGGTAAATAAACCTTACGGTTGGCATCAGTGTCCAGGCCACGTTCGCGGGCGATTTGCTGGGCGCTGGTCTGTAAGTCCTGATGCTGCAATTTCGGCAAGTAACGCGCACCAACAATCAAACTCACCAGACCGATTAAATAGGTTAAGGCATACCCGAGGCTCAGATTATCCAGTGCCAGTGAGAGCTGCCTGCTTTCCATGCCGGAATGACGCAGTGTATCGCCAGCACCGACCAGAACCGGTGTCGACGTCATAGAGCCTGCTAACATACCGGCCGTCAGGCCAATATCCCAGCCAAACAGCTTACCTAACCCTAAGGCGATCACCAGCGCACTGCCAACCATCACCAGTGCTAACATTAGGTAATTTTTCCCATCGCGAAAAAAAATGGAAAAAAAGTTCGGTCCGGCTTCGACCCCGACGCAGAAAATAAACAGCATAAAGCCAAGATTAAGCGCATCGGTGTTAATGCTGAAATGTTGTTGGCCTAATAACAGCGATACGACTAAAACGCCAATGGAATTACCCAGTTGGATCGAACCAAGTCGTAACTTTCCGAGACATAGCCCAAGCGCGAGGACCACAAATAATAACAGAATGTAATTCCCATTTAACAATTCGGCGACGTTTATATTCACGGAGGCTAACTTCTTGTTTACTAGTAAGCTGTTGAAAGAAATGGTAATTTACGATAATGTTTTTTACCAGAATTCAGGGCGCAGATTCATTCAGCGCACCTAAACGATAGTAAAGTAACAATATATTTTACTAGTGTAATCACATTAGGTATCAACGGCTATATGAATTGCGTTGGCCTATATTAGCATGGAATGCGAAGCGGCTTTATCTTACTGAACGCCACACTGGCGAAAAATGTGTTCGATAGACGCAGTGTCAGGAGGAACGAGTGAAACATAAACAACGTTGGGCGGGGGCAATCTGCTGTTTTGTCCTCTTCATTGTGGTGTGCCTTTTTCTGGCGACGCACATGAAAGGCGCTTTTCGGGCTGCCGGGCATCCTGAAATCGGCTTGCTATTTTTCATTCTTCCTGGAGCAGTCGCCAGCTTCTTTTCACAGCGTAGAGAAGTCCTGAAACCTCTGTTTGGCGCAATGCTGGCGGCACCCTGTTCGATGCTCATTATGCGGCTGTTTTTTTCACCGACGCGCTCATTCTGGCAAGAGCTGGCATGGTTACTAAGCGCGGTGTTCTGGTGTGCGCTGGGGGCACTGTGTTTCTTATTTATCAGTAGTTTGTTTAAACCACAGCACAGAAAAAATCAGTAAAGCCCTCAACGCGAGGGCTTGTCAGACGATCAGGCGTCCAGATTTTCTTTCACCCATGCAGCAAAATCGGTATAGCCGCCGATATGTTGCTGATCGACAAAAATCTGCGGCACGGTTTCTACGGGTTTACCTGCCTTTTGTTGTAGATCTTCTTTAGTGATCCCTTCCGCACGAATATCTACATACTGATACTGAAAATCATCGCGTTCATTGCTCAATTTCTCAGCCAGATCTTTTGCACGCACACAGTAAGGGCAACCCGAACGACCAAAAATAACGGTTTGCATTATTTCTCTCCTCATAGATTTATGCCTGTAATGATCACGCTAAAATGTATTCGCTGAAAGTAGGTTTAACCTGTTGCATTAATTGCTAAAAGCTATAACTGTTAAACACAATACAGTGAAAAGTTTTAGACTGAAGGCTCACTTTGCAGAGGGAAGCGTATGCGCGCGATCGGTAAATTGCCTAAAGGCGTGTTGATACTGGAATTTATCGGAATGATGCTACTGGCGGTGGCGCTGCTGTCGGTAAGCGACTCCCTGTCGCTGCCTGAGCCATTTTCTCGGCCAGAAGTGCAGATTCTGATGATTTTTCTCGGTGTTTTGCTCATGCTTCCCGCTGCGGTGGTGGTTATTCTTCAGGTGGCAAAACGTCTTGCCCCACAGCTGATGAACCGTCCACCGCAATATTCACGTTCAGAAAAAGAAAAAGATAATGACGCCAACCATTGAACTTATTTGTGGCCATCGCTCCATTCGCCATTTCACTGATGAACCCATTTCCGAAGCGCAGCGTGAGGCGATTATTAACAGCGCCCGTGCGACGTCCAGTTCCAGTTTTTTGCAGTGCAGTAGCATTATTCGCATTACCGACAAAGCGTTACGTGAAGAACTGGTGACGCTGACCGGCGGGCAAAAACACGTAGCGCAAGCGGCGGAGTTCTGGGTGTTCTGTGCCGACTTTAACCGCCATTTACAGATCTGTCCGGATGCTCAGCTCGGCCTGGCGGAACAACTGTTGCTCGGTGTCGTTGATACGGCAATGATGGCGCAGAATGCATTAATCGCAGCGGAATCGCTGGGATTGGGCGGGGTATATATCGGCGGCCTGCGCAATAATATTGAAGCGGTGACGAAACTGCTTAAATTACCGCAGCATGTTCTGCCGCTGTTTGGGCTGTGCCTTGGCTGGCCTGCGGATAATCCGGATCTTAAGCCGCGTTTACCGGCCTCCATTTTGGTGCATGAAAACAGCTATCAACCGCTGGATAAAGGCGCACTGGCGCAGTATGACGAGCAACTGGCGGAATATTACCTCACCCGTGGCAGCAATAATCGCCGGGATACCTGGAGCGATCATATCCGCCGAACAATCATTAAAGAAAGCCGCCCATTTATTCTGGATTATTTGCACAAACAGGGTTGGGCGACGCGCTAAAACCGCCACGTCGATGTATGATACGCGGGCTTTTGACCAGGTCTGACAGAGAGGTGCAGGGTGAAAATTGCCATATTGTCCCGGGATGGAACGCTCTATTCGTGTAAGCGGCTGCGTGAAGCCGCTATACAGCGCGGTCACCTGGTTGAAATTCTTGATCCGCTTTCTTGCTACATGAACATAAATCCTGCGGCGTCTTCTATTCACTACAAAGGCCGCAAGTTACCCCATTTTGACGCAGTGATCCCGCGTATTGGCACCGCCATTACCTTTTATGGGACGGCGGCACTGCGCCAGTTCGAGATGCTGGGGAGCTATCCGCTCAATGAGTCGGTCGCCATTGCCCGGGCGCGTGACAAATTGCGTTCCATGCAACTGCTGGCGCGTCAGGGCATCGACCTGCCTGTCACGGGCATTGCGCATTCGCCGGATGATACCAGCGATTTAATCGACATGGTCGGTGGTGCGCCGCTGGTGGTCAAGTTGGTTGAAGGCACGCAGGGAATTGGCGTCGTGCTGGCGGAGACGCGTCAGGCGGCGGAAAGCGTGATTGACGCTTTCCGCGGTCTGAACGCGCATATTCTGGTGCAGGAATATATCAAAGAGGCGCAAGGGTGCGATATCCGCTGTCTGGTTGTTGGCGATGAAGTGGTCGCTGCGATTGAACGGCGGGCGAAAGAGGGCGATTTTCGTTCCAATTTGCATCGTGGCGGCGCGGCAAGCGTCGCCAGTATCACACCACAGGAGCGTGAAATCGCGATAAAAGCCGCGCGAACGATGGCGCTGGACGTTGCTGGTGTGGATATTCTGCGTGCTAATCGCGGGCCGTTGGTGATGGAGGTGAATGCGTCGCCGGGGCTGGAAGGAATAGAAAAAACCACCGGTATCGACATCGCGGGTAAAATGATCCGCTGGATCGAACGCCACGCTACGACAGAATATTGCCTGAAAACGGGTGGTTAGTCGCAATCACATTACTGATCATGGTTTTGCCTGCGCTTTTTGCGTAAGCTGTGCCGGTCTTTTTATCGAAAGAGGTTGTACAAAATTATGACATCGCTGGTCGTTCCTGGTCTGGATACGCTGCGTCAATGGCTCGATGACCTGGGGATGAGTTTTTTTGAATGTGATAACTGTCAGGCTCTGCATCTGCCCCATATGCAGAATTTCGACGGTGTCTTTGATGCCAAAATCGATCTGATCGATAACACGATCCTGTTTTCTGCCATGGCGGAAGTCCGACCTTCAGCCGTATTGCCGCTGGCGGCGGATTTATCTGCCATCAATGCCAGTTCGCTGACCGTGAAAGCATTTCTTGATATGCAGGATGATAATCTGCCAAAGCTGGTGGTTTGCCAGTCTTTATCCGTTATGCAGGGCGTAACCTATGAGCAGTTTGCATGGTTCGTGCGTCAGAGCGAAGAGCAGATTTCGATGGTCATTCTTGAAGCTAATGCCCATCAACTTCTGTTACCGACTGATGATGAAGGGCAAAACAACGTTACCGAAAACTATTTCCTCCACTGATAACTCCTTTCGAGCACGCAGTCGCTGGTGCAGTGGCTGCGCGCTGCAAAATTATCTGCTGTTTTTAACCTTTTCTTAAAGATTATTTCACTTCTCTTGTGTCGATTTGGCTTTATCACATAGAGCAAATATGCATAAAAATTTGTTAAATACCGTTTTTTAATCCGAGCTATAGTCTCAAACCCTGGCTAAAGTTATTCTTGCGATGCTTTTATATAGCGAGCAGTGCTGGCCGGGAGAAAGTTCTCTTTTCTTACACCGCGCCGATAAAAAATATGCACGTTTATTGCATATCTTTCAGTGTGACAACTTTTGTTCGTTTGTTAACGAACTTTCAGAAGGAAAGAGATATGACCGCCTTAAATAAAAAATGGCTATCGGGTCTGGTTGCGGGTGCTCTGATGGCCGTCTCTGTCGGCACGCTCGCGGCTGAACAAAAAACACTCCACATTTATAACTGGTCTGATTATATCGCCCCGGACACGGTGGCCAATTTTGAAAAAGAAACCGGTATTAAAGTCGTCTACGATGTTTTCGACTCTAACGAAGTACTGGAAGGCAAATTAATGGCCGGGAGCACCGGCTTTGACCTGGTGGTGCCGTCAGCAAGCTTTCTTGAACGCCAGCTGACAGCGGGAGTTTTCCAGCCGCTGGACAAAAGCAAATTGCCGGAGTGGAAGAATCTCGACCCGGAACTGCTGAAGCTGGTCGCCAAACACGATCCCGACAATAAATTTGCTATGCCCTATATGTGGGCGACGACCGGGATTGGCTATAACGTTGATAAAGTTAAAGCGGTGCTGGGCGAAAACGCGCCCGTCGATAGCTGGGACTTGATCCTCAAACCTGAAAATCTGGAAAAACTGAAAAGCTGCGGTGTCTCTTTCCTGGATGCGCCAGAAGAAGTTTTTGCTACCGTGTTGAATTATCTCGGCAAAGATCCCAACAGCACTAAAGCGGATGATTACACCGGACCGGCAACAGATCTGCTGTTAAAGCTGCGCCCGAACATTCGTTATTTCCATTCATCTCAATACATTAACGACCTGGCAAACGGCGATATTTGCGTCGCTATCGGCTGGGCAGGTGATGTCTGGCAGGCGTCAAACCGCGCGAAGGAAGCGAAGAATGGCGTGAATGTCTCGTTCTCGATTCCAAAAGAAGGGGCGATGGCGTTCTTTGATGTATTCGCCATGCCTGCGGATGCCAAAAACAAAGACGAAGCCTATCAGTTCCTGAATTACCTGCTGCGCCCGGATGTAGTAGCGCATATTTCCGACCATGTGTTCTATGCCAACGCCAATAAAGCAGCCACGCCGCTGGTGAGTGCGGAAGTCCGTGAGAACCCAGGTATTTATCCGCCTGCGGATGTTCGTGCGAAGCTGTTCACTCTGAAAGTGCAGGATCCGAAAATCGACCGTGTGCGCACCCGCGCGTGGACCAAAGTGAAGAGCGGAAAATAATCCGCAGTCGTAGATGCCGGAGGGGCGCACCACACCCGCCGGCAATTCGCACCATTATGGTGCGCTTGCACACATTCAATGCCGGAGAGCAGCCGTGAATGACGCTATCCCTCGCCCGCAGGCGAAAACCCGTAAGGCGCTGACGCCGCTATTAGAAATCCGCAACCTGACCAAATCCTACGATGGTCAACATGCGGTGGATGATGTCAGCCTGACCATCTACAAAGGTGAAATCTTCGCGCTGCTGGGCGCATCCGGCTGTGGCAAGTCCACGCTGCTGCGTATGCTGGCAGGTTTCGAACAACCTTCTGCCGGACAGATAATGCTTGATGGCGTCGATTTGTCACAGGTTCCGCCTTACCTGCGCCCCATCAATATGATGTTTCAGTCTTACGCGCTGTTTCCGCATATGACCGTGGAACAGAACATCGCTTTTGGCCTGAAACAGGACAAACTACCGAAAGCGGAAATTGCCAGCCGGGTCAATGAGATGCTCGGCCTGGTGCATATGCAGGAGTTCGCCAAACGCAAACCGCATCAGCTTTCCGGTGGTCAGCGACAACGTGTGGCCCTGGCCCGAAGCCTTGCGAAGCGCCCGAAACTATTACTGCTCGATGAGCCGATGGGCGCGCTGGATAAAAAGCTGCGTGACCGGATGCAGCTTGAAGTGGTGGATATTCTGGAGCGCGTCGGTGTGACTTGTGTGATGGTCACCCACGATCAGGAAGAGGCGATGACCATGGCGGGGCGTATCGCCATTATGAATCGCGGGAAATTTGTCCAGATTGGCGAGCCGGAAGAGATCTATGAGCATCCGGCGCACCCGTACACGAAACTTCTGCTGGAAGCGGCGATCGGCGGGGATACAATGGAACTGGATGCGGAGGCAGGAAAGCAGAGTGCGGAGAAGTGTATCTTTTATGAGCGATGTCCGAAGAGAAGAGAGACGTGTGCCCATGTGCCGCTGTCACCGGAGGCAGTACAACTTTCAAGGACACACTGGGCGCGGTGTATTCAGATAGAAGCATAATCTGATAAGCTGAAATAGAGAAAAACGAAATAGCAGCCGAAAAAAGACAGACGGTTCGGCCTATGCCAGGGAAAGCGGCATGGCTCGAATCGTCTGTCAATGTTTTTTCCTGCGGTGGGAAATCAAAGTGCGCGGCTGCTCACTGGAAGAATCCTGCTGCCCCTGCTGTGCCTCACCGGAAAGCTGCAGCGGCTCCCGGCGGTGCCGGAGTGAATGGTAAAAAAGCCAGATCAGATCCACCAGGGCGATCAGAAACGCACATCCGGCTAATAGATGAAATACCTCATGCGTCAGGGCGGGATACGGCAGAGCGGATATGATATAAGGAGAAGTCATGTTCCGCAGGGAGCTCACCGTCCAGGAGAGACTGTCCGCCATCGTCTGGAGAAGCGATTCATAGGTATCCTCGTTCAGGCGGATCAAACGCCCGTTTAATGAAAGTGCTTTGCGTTCGGGCGGCTCTGGATAGCCGGAAGACGGATCGAGCAGATAGAAATGGCAGGTTCCATTTTCCAGAGAGTAATAATAATATCCGGTCTCTTTCTTTCCATCGTAGGCAGCGCACCCTGTATAATATAAGGAAGGAGCGTTCACCGAGACATAGGGCTGAGCCGGGTTATAAAAATCTTCAAACTTGCACTGGCTGTTTATCGGCCGCGGGGAGTGTGAATGTTCCCCGGCATTCTGCCACAGGAGCAGGATGGACGCGATCAGCACCAGCGCCGGAAGCCACATCTGCCGGCGGTAAAAACGGCGGCTTTTGATGGGGGAATGTTTTTGTTTTTCAGTCAAATTTTTCATACGCTCTAGTATAGT
>ERZ772937.1419-NODE-1419-length-17521-cov-3.494103_pt1 | contig 17521 bp, 10 predicted proteins | sample MGYA00512113_ERZ772937 | MGnify/ENA primary metagenome ERZ772937 (study PRJEB29015, sample SAMEA2737649) | human gut metagenome | biome: human gut; feature: human-associated habitat; material: faeces | place: China | collected 2012 ... | reverse complement strand
GAGGAGCTTTCGTTTCGTTCTGGCACTATTCTAGCCGATATTGCGCCGGATTTCAGTGGTGACAAGCGGTGGGGTTGTCACCGGAGGATGGTGACACCAGTGGGCTGATACGGCAACATTTCCAATGGATGCGCGGGTGATTTGTGCATATTTGCTGATGCTCCGGGATACAAGACGGGAACAAGGAAGCTTTTGTCACCGGGCAATGGTGACAAAAAACACACAACTTCTTTTCCGCGTTAGGGGCTGGCAGACGGGGTGGCACTATGTTACAATAGAAGCAATGGGTAACTTTTGGGAAAAGGAGAGAAGCAACATGGGTGCGGTGTATCGTGAGGAACTGTCGGCAAATGCACGGAAGCTGATCGAGCAGCTGCTCAGCCTTCCGCAGGGCTGGGTGACGGCGGCGGCGCTGGCTGAAAGCATCGGGGTCAGCCGCCGCACCGTGCTGCGGGAGCTGCCCGCTGTGGAGCAGTGGATGCAGGCTGCCGGGGCGCATTTTGTGCGGAATCCCGGCAAGGGTCTGCTGCTGGATGAAGCGCCGGAGCGGCGAGACGCACTGCGCACCCAGCTGAACAGCGGCGACAGGAAAGAACTTTCCCGCGCAGAGCGGCGGCAGCAGCTTTTGACAAGGCTGCTCAGCGAGCAGGAGCCCTGCAAAACAGCGGTACTGGCACGGGCGCTTGGCGTTTCGGAAAGCACGCTGTCTGCGGACTTGGATGAACTTGAGACCAAGCTACACCCCTACCGGGTGGAGATGTTCCGCCGCCCCGGCGTGGGGGTCTGGCTGCAGGGGGATGCTTCTTCCTACCGGAGGGTGGTGTCTGCCCTGCTGCGCAGCAGTATGCCGGAAAAGGAACTGGCAGAGGTGCTCTGCGGACGGATGCCGGAAAACGAGATCTTCTCGACCCTGCTGGATACAAAAACGGCCGAAAAGGTCTGGGCGGCTTTGCAGCAGTTTGAACAGGAAGAGCAGCTCCATCTGCCGGATGCAGGCTTTCTGGCGCTGGCGATCCATTGCACCCTGACCATTCAGCAGCTGCGGCAGGGCGGCGACAAGGGCAGCGCCCCCAGAGGGCTGCGCCCGGCGGGCAATCATGCTGCCCGGCTGGTGGCGGCGCTGAACCGCGCCTTCGGGCTGACCCTGCCGTCTGAGGAAGCGCAGTATCTGGAACTGTATCTCTCCGCCTATCTGGGCGCAGAGGACCCTTGGGGCAGCGCACAGGAGATGGAGTTGCGGAATCTGGAAGCCGCCCTTATCCGGGAAATGGAAAAGGCGCTGCACACAGACCTTTCCGGTTACACCTCCCTGCGGGATGACCTGTACTGCCACCTGCGCCCCATGCTGCTGCGGGTGGAGCAGAACATTCGTACCGAAAACCCCCAGCTGGACACCATCCGCACCGACTACCCCGGCCTGTGGAAAGCCACCCGCGCCGCCTGTGATGCGGTGCAGCAGCAATTCGTTCTGCCCGCCATCTCGGACGACGAAGCGGCCTACCTTGCCATGCACTTTGGCGCAGTGCTGGAACAGAATGCCATGTTCCGGCTGCGGCTGCGGGTGGTAGTGGCCTGTCCGCTGGGCATGGGTTCCAGCCGCTTTCTGGCTTCCCGGCTGGGAAACGAGTTTCCCTCTTTGCAGGTGGAGGGGTGCTGCTCGGTGCGGGAGCTGAACGCCGCCGACCTGCGTCGGAGAAAAATCGACTTCATTATCTCCACCGTGCCGCTGGAACTGGATTACCCGGCGGTGTGCATCAGCCCTTCCCTGCTGGAGCCAGACCGTGCCGTGCTGAAGGACGCTATTACGCGGTACAGCCAGAACCGCGCAGAACCGGAACCGGCGGTGCAGCCCGTGCAGGATACAGCCTGTGCAGGCTCCAAGCTGCAGTATTATGCACGCTTGACCCGGTCCATGACCGGGCTGCTGGAACATCTGACCATCCAGCCCGTCAAGGCTCCCGGCAGCCGCGCTGCCCTCATCCATGCAGCGGCGCAGCTGTTCTGCCCGCAGGAAGCGGACGCCCGGCTGGTGGAGCAGCAGCTTCGCCGCCGTGAAACGCTGGGCGATACCTACATCAAACCCCTGTATGCCCTGCTGCTCCATTGCAGGACAAGTGCGGTAAAGGACTGCCGCTTGGGTTATTTGCAAGCACAGCCGCCGGTCTATGAGCCGGGGCGCATCGTGCTGGGGGCACTGGTGCTGCTGGCTCCGGATGACGGGAACGGCGTCCCGGTGGAGGTCATGCAGAATGTCAGCGGGCAGCTGATCGAAACGTCCCGGCTGATGGAGGCACTGCGCACCGGCCAGCAGCAGGAAGCTGCAGACCTGCTGGAACAGGGCTTTGACCGTGGCTTTTTTTCGGACTGCAAACCGCCGCACACAAAATGAACTGAAAACGAACTCCCGGCTTTTGCCTTTTTGGGCAGAGCCGGGAGTTTTTTGTTGTTGTAACAAGATACCTATTAGAGAACTTTTGAATCAAAAATCATGTATCCCAGAAAGTTGGCGAAAAGCACCAAAAACACGCAGTGCAATTTGTTGAAACAACAGCTTGACAGGGGCGAGAACTGTTGGTATTATAATGCCAGAGCTTTCGTTTCAACAGTTTCGAGTTTCATAACAACAATCATGAAGGAGGCTGTTGTTCCCATGATCTACACCGTAACATTGAATCCGGCGCTGGACAAGACCGTTGAGATCCCGAACCTTGCGCTGGACACCGTAAACCGGATCACCAAGATGCGTACCGATCCCGGTGGCAAGGGCATCAACGTCAGCAAGGTGATCGCAAAGCTGGGTGGGACCAGCAAGGCTATCGGCATTCTGGCCGGTAACAGCGGCAAAGCCATTCAGGACGCATTGGACGGTGAAGGGCTTGCCCACAACTTCCGTTTCGTGCCCGGCGAGACCCGCACGAACCTGAAGGTCATCGACCCGGAAAACCACACCAACACCGACATCAACGAGCCGGGCATCGAGGTAGATGCCCCGGAGCTGACCGCCCTGCTGTACGACCTGCTGAAGGAACTGAAACGGGGGGATATCGTGGTGCTGGCAGGCAGCCTGCCGAAGGGTGCCCCCAAGGACACCTACTACACATGGGTGGAATCCTGTAAAAAGGCAGGGGCAAAGGTCTTTCTGGATGCAGACGGCGAGCTGCTGGCAGAGGGGCTGAAGGCTGCTCCCTATCTGGTCAAACCCAACAACGACGAGCTTTCCCGCATGATGGGCCGGGAGCTGAAAACGCTGGATGAACTGGCCGATGCCGGTCAGGCGCTCATCCGCAGGGGCATCGAACATGTGGTGGTGTCCATGGGCGGTCGGGGTGCGCTGTATCTCCGCAAGGACAGCGTGATCTACGCTCCGGCACTGAAGGTCAAAGTGGGCAGCACGGTGGGTGCCGGCGACAGCGTGGTCGCCGCTCTCGCCTACGCCGAAGCGGAAGGGCTTAGCGAAGAAAACACCGTTCGCTTGTCCATCGCCACAGGAGCCGCCAATGTGATGTGCAGCGGCACACAGGCCGCAGAGCGCAGCCAGATCGAAGAACTGCTGCCGCTGGTCACCTTCCAGCATCTGTAAAACTTCTTGAAAACACAACGGTAACTGTTATAATAAAAGGAGAGTTTCATTATGAAAGTCAAAGCTGTTCGTCTGCACGCCGCCAACGATCTGCGTCTGGATACTTTTGAACTGCCGGAGATCAAGGACGATGAGATCTTGGTCAAGGTCGTTTCCGATAGCATCTGCATGTCTACTTACAAGTGCGCCATCCTCGGTACTGCTCACAAGCGTGTGCATCCGGATGTAGCCGAGCACCCCGCCATCATGGGTCACGAGTTCGCCGGTGATATCGTCAAGGTGGGCAAGGCGCATCAGGACAAGTTCAAGCCCGGCATGAAGTTCACCCTGCAGCCCGCCCTGAACTACAAGGGCACCATGTGGAGCCCCGGCTACTCCTACGAGTTCTTCGGCGGCGACGCCACCTACTGCATCATCCCTGCCGAGGTCATGGAACTGGGCTGCCTGCTGGAGTACAAGGGCCGTGCTTACTACGAGGCTTCTCTGGCCGAGCCTATGAGCTGCTCCATCGGTGCTTTCAACGCCGCCTACCACACCAAGATGGGGGTATACCATCACGATATGGGCATCAAGAAGGGTGGCAAGCTGGCGATTCTGGCCGGTGCAGGCCCCATGGGTCTGGGTGCTCTGACCTACGCACTGCACCGTGATGTGCGCCCCGGCATGGTGGTGGTCACCGATATCAACGAGGATCGTCTGGCCCGTGCGGAGTCCCTCTTCCCCCCGAAGGAGGTCAAGGAGAAGGACGGCATCGACCTGTACTTCGTCAACACCGCCAACATGGCAGACCCCGCTGCCGAGCTGCGGGAGCTGACCGGCGGTACCGGCTTTGATGATGTGTTCTGCTACGCCCCTATCGCGCCGGTGGTGGAGCTGTCCAGTGCTGTGCTGGGTCGTGACGGCTGCCTGAACTTCTTTGCAGGCCCCACCGACAAGCAGTTCAGCGCCAAGATGAACTTCTACGATGTGCACTACAATTCTACCCATGTCATGGGCACCACCGGCGGTAATACCGCCGACATGATCGAGTCGCTGGAACTGACCGCCGCTAAGCGCATCGATCCGGCTGTGATGGTCACCCACATCGGCGGTCTGAACGCCGCTGCCGAGACCACCCTCAACCTGCCCAAGATCCCCGGCGGCAAAAAGCTGATCTACACCCACCTGACCATGCCCCTCATCGCCCTGACCGATCTGCGTGCCAAGGGCGAACAGGACAACGACCCCCGCTATACCGCACTGGCTGACATCGTGGATGCCCACAACGGCCTGTGGTGCCCGGAAGCAGAGGAATATCTGCTGGCAAACTTCAACCCGGAGGACTAAGCAGAACGTGCCATGGGACAGGACAAACGCAGACAGGAGGAATCCCCCATGGAACAACGCCGCAATCAAATCGTGGAGCTGGTGAACCGCAAAGGCAGCATTAGCTTTGCCCAGCTCAAGGAAGCTTTCCCTTCCGTTTCGGAAATGACCCTGCGCACCGACCTGAAAGCACTGGATGAAGCCCGCCGTGTGGTGCGGGTGCATGGCGGTGTCAAGTCGGTGGAGCAGGTGGTAGGTACAGACGACCTGCTGAGCCGCCGTTCCGCCCGCAATGCCGAAGCAAAGCAGATCATTGCCGAAAAAGCCGCTGCTCTGCTGCGCCCCAACACCACCCTGTTTCTGGATTCCGGCAGCACCGCCACAGCAGTGGCCCGGTGCATCCCGGATCAGCCCATGCTCATCTACACCAGCGGCCTGAGCTGCGCCATGGAGCTGGCAAAGCTGGAAAAGCCCCATGTGTCCCTGCCGGGCGGCAGCCTGAACCGGTTCAGCATGAGCGTCTGCGGTGCACAGAGCATCCAGACGATGGAGGGCATCAACTTTGATTTGCTGCTGCTGGGCGTGACCAGTTACAGCCCGGAAACCGGTTTTACCTGCGGCGTGGAGGATGAAGCACGGCTCAAGCAGACCGTGCTCCGCCGCTGTGAGCAGAAAGCCGTGCTGCTGGATTCCTCCAAGATCGGACTGAAAAGCACGTTCCACATCTGCGAGCTGTCCGATATTGATATTGTGATCTCGGACGGAAAGCTGCCCGTAGAATTTTTACAGGCCTGCCGGAACGCAGGCGTAACGGTACTATAAAAGGAGTATTATTATGAAGATCATCCGCGCAAAAGATTATCAGGATATGTCCCGCAAAGCGGCCAACATCATCTCCGCACAGGTCATCATGAAGCCGGACTGTGTACTGGGTCTTGCCACCGGCGGCACCCCGGTGGGCACTTATGCCCAACTGGTGGACTGGTACAACAAAGGCGATTTGGATTTCTCCGAGGTCACTACTGTCAATCTGGATGAGTACCGCGGCCTGCCCAAGGAGCATCCCCAGAGTTACTGGTATTTCATGAATGAGAACCTGTTCAGCAAGGTGAATATCGACCCGGCCAAGACCAACCTGCCGGACGGCACCAATCTGGACACCGCCGCCGAGTGTGCCCGTTACAACGGTATCATCCACAAGCTGGGCGGCATCGACCTGCAGCTGCTGGGCATCGGCCCCAATGGTCATATCGGCTTCAATGAGCCGGGCGAAGCCTTTGAGCTGGAGACCCACTGCATCGACCTTGCGCCCACTACCATCGAAGCCAACAAGCGCTTCTTTGACGGCAACGAGGCCCTTGTCCCCAAACAGGCATACACCATGGGCATCAAGACCATCATGCAGGCACGCAAGGTGCTGGTGGTAGCCAACGGTAAAGCCAAGGCACAGGCCGTCAAGGACGCCGTGACCGGCCCTGTGACCCCTGCCTGCCCCGGCAGCATCCTGCAGCTGCATCCGGACTGCATCCTTGTGGCAGACGAGGAAGCACTGAGCCTGCTGTAAACTCCCAAAGCCAACTTCTTCATTTACCATAACTTTGCTTAAGATCCAACCAAAGCACAGAAAGAGCCGGACTCGTTGCACGGGTTCGGCTCTTTCTGTCAGAAATAAGATTTATCTTGCTATCTTACGCAAAGAGCAACTCCAAAAGAGCCGTCATGGAGATGGTGGGTTCGCCTGCTGCGGGATTTACGCTGAAAATACGCTGAAAAGAGGTCGCCCCGATCGGTGGCCTCTTTTTTGCTGCCGCGAACTGTCTGGCTGCGGCAGCGGATAACAGCAATGTCCATTGCGCTTTGTTTTGCCCGGATGCGCACCCGCAGAAAGCGCTCCCTCGTCAAACTGCCCAAAATACGCCCTTAAAAGTTTACTTGACGCAATTCTCAAATCAATATATAATTGGGTCGGAAACCAATTGTAGAAAAGGATGATTCCCAATGGCGCGCAGATACGACAGCAAAGAAGCAAAACGGCGGATATTGACCGCCTGTGTCCGGCTTTTTCTGGAAAAAGGCTACACGAACACCAAGGTTGCAGAAATTTTAAAGGAAGCAGATGTTTCTGCCGGGTCGTTCCAGAACATTTTCCACACAAAGGATGGCGTGCTGACCGAGCTGATCAGCATGATGTTCAGCAGGCAGTTCGGCGCGGTAAGGCCGCTGGCGGCAAATGCCCCCTCGCCGGTGTACCTCTACGCGGTGGAGACGGCTTTGCAGCTGGCGGTGACCGAGCTGAGCGAGAACCTGCGGGATATCTATGTGGAAGCGTACACCTTCCCCGCCACGGCGGAGATCATCCACCGCAGCACCACGGCCGAGCTGCAGGCGGCGTTCAGCGCGTATCTGCCCGGGTGCGCCGAGTGCGACTTCTACGAGATGGAGTTGGGCACGGCTGGCATGATGCGCGGCTACATGGCACGGCGGTGCGACCCCTACTTTACGCTGGAACGCAAAATACGGCGCTATCTGAGCATGAGCCTGAGTGCGCTGCAGGTCCCCGCGCAGGAGCGCGAGCAGGTCATCGCTTTTGTGGCGGAGATCGATATGCTTGCCGAGGCGCGGAAGGTGGTAGATGCCGTGCTTGCATCGCTGTCCGTGCAGTTTGATCTGAAAGGATAACAAGGTTTGATGACAAGGAGGGAGTAACATGAAAAAATGGCTGATCCGGTGTTTGACGGTGCTGACAATGGTGTGCCTGATACCGGGGACCGTGTTAAACGTTAAAGCGGCAGAAACAGTCCAGAGGCGCTGCGCCCGCTGTGGGAGTATGGAGACACGTGAGATCCTCGGATACAGAAAATATGATTCGACCTCTCATAGGGTTTATGTAACTGAATGCCAGAACTGCCACAACGATGGCAATGTTACGTATTTAACGGTACATACCGGCGGTACCCAAGGTCCCACCTGCACCGAGGGCAAAATCTGTGAAAAATGCGGCGCGGAATACGGCATTCTTGGTCACGACTGGGGCGCGTGGACGCCTAACTACGCCAGCAACGGCACGCACACCCGCAGATGCAAGCGCTGCAACGCAGAAGAGACTGGAAGCTGCAGCGGCGGCTACGCGACCTGCGACACTCTGGGAATGTGCAATACTTGCGGAGGGAGTTACTACGGCGGTCACGCATGGGGCGAGTGGTCATCCGCCGGCAACGGCACGCACACCCGCAGCTGCACGAACTACTGCCGCGAAGTTGATACTGCAAAGTGTACCGGTGGCAAAGCAACCTGCACCACCAAAGCGGTCTGTGAGGTGTGTGATACGGAATACGGCGAAAAAGACCCAAATAACCATGATCTGGTGCATTTCCGTGCAAAAGCCCCCACCTGTACGGAAATCGGCTGGGACGCTTACGACCGCTGCATCCGCTGCGGCTATACCACCCGCAAAGAGCTGCCCGCACAGCATGATTTGGAGCAGCACGCAGCAAAAGCCCCTACCTGTACGGAAAAGGGCTGGAACGCTTACGAAACCTGCTCCCGCTGCGACTATACCACCTATGCGGAGCTGCCTGCACAGCATGATCTGAGGCATCACGCAGCAAAAGCCCCCACCTGTACGGGAATTGGCTGGGATGCTTACGATACCTGCTCCCGTTGTGACTATACCACCACCTATGTGGAGCTGCCCGCACTGAACCATGCTCTGGAGCAGCACGAAGCGCAAGCTCCCACCTGTACGGAAATCGGCTGGGATGCTTACGAAACCTGCTCCCGCTGCGACTATACCACCCGCAAAGAGCTGCCCGCACTGAATCATGATTTGAAGCAATACGCAGCAAAAGCCCCTACCTGTACGGAAATCGGCTGGAATGCTTACGAAACCTGTTCCCGCTGCGACTATACCACCCGCAAAGAGCTGCCCGCACTGAACCATGATTATCAGGCTGTTACCGTAGCCCCCACCTGTGAAACAGACGGCTATACCATCTTTACTTGCAGCCGCTGCAAAGACAGCTACACCGCAGACCCGACCGATAAGCTGGGACACCAGTTCGGTGCATGGTTCCCGAATGGAACCGGCTCTCAGAGCGCCAGTTGTCTGCGAGATGGCTGTGCGCACACTGGCAGCACGGATTGCCGGAAGTTTACTTTCCGCACTGCGGAAGGCGAAGCTCTGACCTTCTGCCCCGTGTGCGGGCAGGCAGAAAACGCCGCGCAGCTGGAAAAGATCGAAGCGGCAACGGCGTGGACTAACAGCGGCAGTCTTTCTGCGGAGGATGTGACCGCACGGACGAATGGGGAATACCTGAGTGTGGCCTTTGAGACCGCAGGTAGCCTGACGCAGCCCACCGGCCGGGTAAGACTCGCGCTGCCCGCCGGATTGCTGGAAGGCAAAACGCTTGTGCGCATTGCCCCGGACGGCACACAGACGGAGATGCCGTTTGAAACAGAGCGCGGAACGATCATCCTTACGCTGGATTTTGCAAACAGCGAGCTTCCTGTAATGCTCTTCCGGCTGGTACCCCAGACCACCGCCCTCTGAACGCTTTTACAGCGGCACGAACAATAAAACGCAAAATGCCCGCCCACCGTGGTTTTCCACAGGTGGGCGGGCATTCTTTTGTGCCTTTTTGGGCATACCCCCCGGAGGATGCAGCGTTTTTTACGCTGTCTACTCTGGGGGCAGTAGATCAAGCGCTGCGCGGCAGCTCCCGGAAGCGGACACTGTCTTGCTGAAAAAGCACTTCCTAGCGCTGCTCCTCCGGCGGGCAGCAGCTCTCCCGGGGGATGAGCTTATGCGGCACGATGATCTTTGTGGCCAGAAGATTCGGGTTCTCAATGTGGTTGATGGTCTGGCTGGCGGCCTCCATGCCCAGCTGGTAGGGGTTCACGTCCACAGTGGTCAGCTGTGGGCCGCCCTGCCCTTTGTTGCGGAGTGCCCCCTTGGCAAACCCGGCGGGATTGCGCTATAATAGAGCCGTAACAGTTCCACAAAGGTGTGGTAAGGGAGGTGCGGTCATGATCCGGGTGGCGATCGTAGAGGACGACGCGGAGGTACAGGGGGTATTGCAGGAGTATGTCCGGCGGTATACCCGGCAGTACGGGACAGAGTTTGAAGTGACGGTCTTTGCGGACGGGGTGGATATTCTGGAGGATTACCGCGCGGTCTACGATATTATTTTTCTGGATGTGGAGATGAAGCATCTGGACGGCATGACCACGGCAGAGCGCATCCGGCAGATGGATGCAGACGTCATCCTGATCTTCATTACCAATATGGCGCAGTACGCCATCCGGGGCTACTCGGTGGGAGCGCTGGACTATGTGCTGAAGCCGGTGCCCTACTTTGCCTTTTCGCAGCAGCTGCTCAAGGCGGTTGCCCGGCTGGAAAAGCGTGCAAAGCACTACCTGACCGTGCCGGTGGAGGGCGGGCTGCGCCGGCTGGACACCGCAAGCATCTATTATCTGGAAAGCGAGGGTCACCGGGTGCACTTTTACACCGACGAGGGCGATTTTTCCGCCCCCGGCGCCCTCAAGGCCTTTGAGGAAAAGCTGGCAGACTGCCCCTTTGCCCGCTGCAACAGCGGCTACCTTGTCAATCTGGCACAGGTGCGGGAGCTGCGGCAGAGCACCGTGCAGGTGGGACCCTATGAGCTGCAGATCAGCCGCCCCAAGCGCAAGGCCTTTCTTGCCGCACTGACCGACTACATCGGAGGTGAAGGCTCATGACCGCGCTGCCGGATATCCCCCGGCTGTACACCGCCCTTGCCGAGTGTCTGGCGGTGCTGCTGTTCACCCCGGCGCTTGCGCCCCGCTTTTCCAAGGCGGTCACCGGGGGTATCACCCTGCTGTGGGCGGCGGTGCTGTCTGCCTTTCTGGGGCTGACGGGCAATGTGCCCGGCGGGCTCTGGATCCCCTGCATGGTAACGGCCATCGGGTTTTCTTACTTATATTTATGGGGTGTGTGGAGCATCACCCTGCTGGAAGCCGGGTATCACTGCGCACGGGCGTTTATTCTGGCAGAGCTTGCTGCCAGCGTGGAGTGGCAGCTGCACTGCGCCCTCTGGCCCGCCCGCGGCCCATGGGAGCCGCTGTCTTTGCTGCTGCTGGCGCTGGTGTATGGGACGCTGTTCGGCATCATGTGCTATCTGCAGCACCGCCGTCCCCAGCCCGCCGGGCACTTACAGATCGGCGGCAGCGCCGCCCTGACGGCGGTCATGCTGGCGCTGACCGCCTTTGCGGTGAGCAATCTGGGCTTTCTGCCCGGCAGCGAGATCAACATGAGCATTTTTTCCATCCGCACACTGGTGGATTTTTCCGGCGTGCTGATCTTATCTGTGCAGCACGAGCAGCTGCAGGAGAACGCTTTGCACAGCGAGCTTGCCGCCATGGACGAGGTACTGCACCGCCAGTACGAGCAGTACAAGCGCAGCAAGGAGGGCATCAACCTCATCAACCGGCGGTACCATGAGCTGAAGATCCAGCTTGCCCGCATCCGGGAGGAGCAGGACCAGACCAAGCAGAACGCTGCCATTGCCGCCATGGAGCAGAATATCCGCCAGTACGAGGCCGAGAACAAGACCGGCAACCCGGTGCTGGATACCCTGCTCACCGCCAAGACCATGGAATGCCAGCAGGAGAATATCACCATCACCAGCGTGGCGGACGGCAGGATGCTGGGCTTTCTCACCATCCGGGAGCTGTGCACCATCGTGGGCGTGGCGCTGGACAACGCCATTGCCGCCGTGCGCGCCGAGCCGGACCCCGAAAAGCGGCTCATCAAGGTGGCGGTGTACAGTCAGGGCGGCTTTGCCATGCTGCGGTTCGAGCACTATACAGAGGCCGCCCCCGCACTGGATGCGGACGGTCTGCCGAAGCAGGGGTCGGACCTGAAAAGTGTCCGCACCACCGTCGGGCAGCACGGCGGCAGCATGACGCTGCACTGGGAAAACAACTGGTGCACCCTGCGGATCTTATTTCCGCTGCCCAAAAACAAATGATTTTTACGGCAGGTATCCCCTGCCGTTTTTTGTTGTCTGGCAGGGTGCACAAATAAAGTTGGATGAAATTTGTGTATTAGCACAATAAAAATTGAAACCTTATTGTAACTTTTGCAAATTATGCGTTCAAAACGACAGATTGTGAACAAAATGAAAATTCCCTGTCAGCTTCTGGTATCATAAAGCCAAGCTGGCGGGGGTGTCCCCGCCGTTGTCCGATTCGACAAAACAAGGAGGAGAAAACTATGTTGTCCATCAATATGGATGACGTGATGCAGGTCCTTACGAATGTTCGTGGGTACCTCATCGCGTTTGGTGTAGTGCTTGCACTGGCGGTCGTTGTGATGATCGCGGTGCGCAAACTGCCCAAAGCAAAGAAAAAGATGATCCGTGCACAGTCTGGCCTTGCCATTCTGCTGGCACTGACCATCGTTGTCAACCTGATCTGCACCGGCCCCATGTCCACCATGCTGGATCTGGTGTCCGGCAGCGGCACCATCAGCGAGGAGACCTCTGCAAAGGCCACCCAGCTGGTGAATGAGATCACCGCAGACGGTGTCGTTCTGGCAAAGGACGAAGACGGCATCCTGCCGGTGGCTTCCGGCTCCAAGCTGAACGTTTTCGGCTGGGCTTCCACCAACCCCTGCTACGGCGGCACCGGTTCCGGTGCGCTGAACGCCACTTACCCCGTCACCGATCTGCTGACCGGCCTGCACGATGCCGGCATCGAGACCAACGAGGAACTGAGCAAGTTCTACACCGACTACAAGGCAGACCGCCCCAGCGTTAGCATAGCGGCGCAGGACTGGACCCTGCCGGAGCCCAATGTCAGTCTGTACACCGATGAGATGATGGAGAACGCAAAAGCATTCTCGGATACCGCAATGGTCGTCATCACCCGTGTCGGCGGCGAGGGCGCAGATCTGCCCACCGATATGGCTTCCGTTGTGGATGGCAGCTGGATCCGCCGCGTGGCACAGGCTTACGGCTCTGAGCGCGGCACCACTTACTACAACGGTACCTACGACGACTCTCTGAACGAGGGCAACGACTGGGATAAGGGCGACCACTTCCTGCAGCTGTCCAACCGTGAGGAAGACCTGCTCGACCTGGTCACCGCAAACTTCGACAACGTCATTCTGGTCTACAACGGCGCCAACGCCTTCCAGATGGACTTCCTGAAGGATTACCCCCAGATCAAGGGCGTCCTGCTCTGCCCCGGCACCGGCCAGTCCGGCTTTGAGGGCTTCGGCAAGGTCGTTTCCGGCGAGGTCAACCCCTCCGGCCGTACCGTGGATACCTATGTTTCCAACCTGAAGAATGCGCCCTGGTGGAACAACTTCGGCGACTTCAAGTACACCAACACCGAGGAGCTGAATTCCGATTCCACCTTCTTTGATCCGGAAGGCACCACCCCGTCCTTCGTCAACTACGTGGAAGGCATCTACGTGGGCTACAAGTTCTACGAAACTGCCGCCGCCGAGGGTCTCATCGACTACGACAAAGAAGTGGTCTACCCCTTCGGCTATGGCCTGAGCTACACCACCTTCACCAAGGAGATGAGCGGCATCACCTCCGACGGCACCAACCTGAACTTCAGCGTTACTGTCACCAACACCGGCGCTGTGGCGGGCAAGGATGTTGTAGAAATTTACAGCAATCCTCCCTACACCAACGGCGGCATCGAGAAGGCTACCGCAAACCTGCTGGACTTCGCCAAGACCTCTGAGCTGGCACCCGGCGCATCCGAGACCATCGAGTTCTCCATCCCGGTGGAGCAGCTGGCTTCCTATGATTACCAGACCAACGGCTGCTATGTGCTGGAAGCTGGCGACTATGTCATCAGCGCGAACGATGATTCCCACACCGTTGCCGATTCTGAAGTCTACACCGTTGCATCCGACAGCGTCTACAACGAGTCCAACAAGCGCGGCAGCGATGCTGTGGCTGCGACCAACGAGTTCGATTTCGCAGAAGGCGAGATCACCTATCTGTCCCGCGCCGACGGCTTTGCAAACTATGCCGAGGCGACCGCTGCTCCCGCCACCTATGAGATGACCGACGAGCAGAAGGCTGCCTTCGACAACGCACACACCTACGTCGAAGCTGGCTATCAGCAGGATGACGACGCCAACGCCGCCGACATCACCACCGGTGCCAAGAACGGCCTGAAGCTGGCCGATCTGCGCGGCGTGGATTACAACGACGCCCAGTGGGATGCCCTGCTGGATCAGATGTCCATCGACGATCTGCAGCAGATCATCGGCTTCGGCGGCTACCAGACCGCTGCGGTCTCCAGCATCGAGAAGGTCCGCACCAGTGACTGCGACGGCCCGGCTTCCATCAACAACTTCTTCACCGGTGTCGGTTCCGTCGGCTTCCCGGCTGCTGCCCTCATCGGCATGACCTGGGACAAGGATCTGGCCTACGCCTTCGGCGACAGCATCGGCGAGATGGCTGACGAGATGGATACCTCCGGCTGGTACGGTCCCGCTATGAACATCCACCGCACTGCTTTTGCAGGCCGTAACTTCGAGTACTACTCCGAGGACGGCGTGCTGTCCGGCGTGATGGCTTCCAACGCCATCAAGGGCGCACAGGATCGCGGTGTGTATGCTTATATGAAGCACTTCGCCCTGAACGATCAGGAAGGCAACCGTGCTTCCATGGTGGCGACCTGGTCCAACGAGCAGGCCATCCGTGAGATCTACCTCAAGCCCTTCGAGATCTCCGTCAAGGATGCAGACTGCCACGCGGTCATGTCTTCCTTCAACTACATCGGCACCCGCTGGACTGGCGGCTGCAAGGAGCTGCTGAAGAACGTCCTGCGCGGCGAGTGGGGCTTCGTGGGCTTCGTCGAGACAGACTACTTCGGCGTCTCCGGCTACATGACTGCTGACCAGTGCGTCCGCAACGGCAACGACCTGATGCTCTGCACCACCGGCAACGACTTCAACACCGTGACCGTGCTGACCAACAGCAGCAAGCAGGCCCTGCGCGAGTCCGCAAAGAACATCCTCTACACCGTGGTCAACAGCCGTGCATACGCAGAGGAGAACCTGAACCCCGGTATGGCAAAGTGGCAGATCGTCCTGATCGGTGCCGATGTTCTGGTGGCTCTGCTGTTCGTGACGCTGGAAGTCAAGACCCTCAAGGGCTACAAAAAGCGCAAGGAAGAGGAAGTCAACGCCTGATCTAGGGCAAGACGCTCTGAACGTTTGCAGCACCTGAACTGAAACCAGACCAAAGGCCCGCTGCGTAAAAACAGCGGGCCTTTTCTGGATTTGAAAAGGCAAAGAGGAAAATGCCATGAAACACACAGATATCATCAACAGCCTGAGCCTGGAACAAAAATGCGCCCTGCTGAGCGGCGGCACGGTGTTCACCACCCGGGCGCTGCCGGGCAAGGGCATCCCGGCCATTACCCTGTCGGACGGCCCCAACGGCGTGCGTAAGCAGGCCGGTGCGGCTGACCATCTAGGCCTGAACCCCAGTGTGCCCGCCACCTGCTTCCCCACCTCGGCCACCGTTGCCAACAGCTGGGATCCGGCACTGGGCGAGGCTATGGGCGCAGCCATGGGCGAAGAAGCAGCGGCACAGGGCGTGTCGGTGCTGCTGGGCCCCGGCCTGAACATCAAGCGCAGCCCCCTGTGCGGCCGCAACTTCGAGTATTTCTCGGAGGACCCCTACCTTGCCGGTAAAATGGCGGCGGCCTACGTCCGCGGCATCCAGAAAAACGGCATTGCCGCCTGCCCCAAGCACTTTGCCGTCAACAGTCAGGAGCTGCGCCGCATGGCCTCGGATTCCATCGTGGACGAGCGCACCCTGCGGGAAATTTACCTGACCGGCTTCGAGATGGTGGTCAAGGAGGCGCAGCCCAAGACCATCATGTCCGCCTATAACCTTGTCAACGGCACCTACGCCAACGAGAACGCCCACCTGCTCATGGAGATCCTGCGCAGGGACTGGGGCTTTGACGGCGCAGTGGTCACCGACTGGGGCGGCAGCAACGACCACGCCCTTGGCGTAAAGAACGGCTCTACGCTGGAAATGCCTGCCCCCGGCGGGGATGCCATCCGGGAGCTGATGAAGGCGGTGCAGACCGGCAAGATCACCGAAGCGGACGTGGACGCCCGGCTGGAGGAGCTGCTGGAACTGGTGTTCACCACCAAGGCGGCGGTGGACGCCGCACCCGGCAAGTTCGATGCCGACGCCCACCACGCACTGGCACGCCGGGCTGCTGCCCAGAGCATCGTGCTGCTGAAGAACGAAAACGGCCTGCTGCCCCTTGCAAAGGGGGAAAAGGTGGCGGTCATCGGCGACTTTGCCCAGACGCCCCGCTATCAGGGTGCAGGTTCCAGCGCCGTCAACTCCATCAAGGTGGATTCTTTCTTGGATTGCCTTGCCGAAAGCGGCCTGAACAGCGTCGGCTACGCCAAGGGCTTTGACCGGCAGGGCAAGCCCGACGAGGCACTGAAGGCCGAGGCGGTGCTGCTGGCAAAGAACGCCAATGTGGTGCTGCTGTGCATGGGTCTGGACGAGATCAAGGAGAGCGAGGGCATCGACCGCGCCGACATGAAGCTGGCAGAGAACCAGCTGGAACTGCTGGCCGCTGTGGCGGCAGCGAACCCCAACGTGGTGGTGCTGCTGAGTGCAGGCTCCTCGCTGGAAAGCGATTGGGTCAAGGACTGCAAGGCGCTGGTCTACGGCTGTCTGGGCGGTCAGGCCGGTGCGGGCGCACTGGTCGAGGTGCTCACCGGCGCGCAGAACCCCTGCGGTAAACTGGCTGAGACTTGGGCGCGCAGCTACGCCGACACCCCCGCAAAGGAAAATTTCGGCGGCGACGGCCCCACCGTGGAGTACCGCGAGGGTCTGTATGTGGGCTACCGCTACTACGACACCGCCGGTGTGCCCACCGCCTTCCCCTTCGGCTACGGCCTGAGCTATACCAGCTTTGCGTACAGTGACCTGAAAGCAGACGAAAAGGGCGTGACCCTGACTGTCACCAACACCGGCAGCTGTGCCGGTGCCGAGGTGGTGCAGCTGTATGTGGCAAAGCCGGATGCAAAAGTTTTCCGCCCTGTCAAGGAGCTGAAGGGCTTTACCAAGGTGCAGCTGGAAGCCGGAGAGAGCAAGGCCGTCACCATCCCGCTGGACGACAAGGCGTTCCGCTACTGGAATGTCAAGACCGACCGCTGGGAGGTGGAGGGCGGCAGCTATCAGCTGCTGGTGGGCGCTTCCAGCGCTGATATCCGCTTGACTGCCGCTGTCACGGTGGCGGGCACCGGCGCACCCGACCCCTATGCGGGCAAAAATCTGGAGCATTACCGCACTGCGCAGGTGCAGAACGTGCCGGACGCGGAGTTTGAGGCGCTGCTGGGCCGTCCCATCCCGGAGAACAAGGTGCACATCGACCGCAACATGACGCTGGGCGAGATGGGGCACGGACGCAGCCCCATCGGCTGGCTGGCGGCTGCTGTGCTGGGCACCCTGCTGCGCCGCAGCATCAAAAAGGGCAAGCCCGACCTGAACATCCTGTTCCAGTACAATATGCCTCTGCGTGCGCTGGCCAAAATGACCAACGGCGCCATCAGCATGGGCATGGTGGACGGCATCGTGATGGAGGCCA
>ERZ772937.1414-NODE-1414-length-17601-cov-4.171150_pt1 | contig 17601 bp, 20 predicted proteins | sample MGYA00512113_ERZ772937 | MGnify/ENA primary metagenome ERZ772937 (study PRJEB29015, sample SAMEA2737649) | human gut metagenome | biome: human gut; feature: human-associated habitat; material: faeces | place: China | collected 2012 ... | reverse complement strand
TAATAATAATGTAAAATTATTTATTTAGCCAATGTATTGACAATGAGTGTATTGATCGCCTGCATTTGCTTCCCGGAACCTTATTTTGTTTCAAAAATATTTTCATTTCTTTTTTGCAGGCGCTTTCAAAACATCGGAAACGAAAAACCGGGGATGAATTCTCGACTTGCATTTTCGGGAATAATTGCTATCTTTGGAAACAGTATCGAAAGATTGCGATGGGGAAGCCGACGAAAATATTGACAGCCGAAGAGTTCGACAGGCTGTTCAACGACAAGGAGCGTTTTATCCGAATCGCATACTCCTATATAAATGATATGGAGATGGCAACGGATATTACGACCGATGGCTTCATGTATTTGTGGGAACACCGGGATCACCTTGAATTCGACGTGAATATCAAAGGTTATATTTACAATTACGTCAGGACTCGCTGTATTTCATACCTGCGTAAGCGGAAATCCATGCTCAAAGCTCAAAGCGAACTTTATAGAAAAGAACAATGGCGGATCGAATCGAGTATCAATACATTATCTAACGAAGAACAGATCGGCAAACTGTTCCAATCCGAGATAATCGAGATTTACCGGCGCGAACTGGCCAAAATGCCGTCTCTTACTCGTAATGTATTTTTGGCAAGCCGTCTGGAAGATATGACTTACCATCAAATTGCGGAAAAATTCAACCTGACCGTCCGGCAGGTTACTTCGGAGATTCAGCGGGCAAATTTCTTGCTTCGGACACCGCTAAAAGATTATCTGGTGAATGTTATAATTATGCTGCTATATCTACAATAAATGAAAAGGAATGGAAGCCATCGGCTTGTAATGAATGTCAAGAGATTTTAAGACGATCATCTCAGCCGATGTGTATTCTCCCTTGTAAATACGCGCTTCCATTAGTCCGAATACGGGTAGAGCCGGTTCGGACTTATTGTCGGAGACAATTTCCGGATATGAAAACGGATGCAGAGACATACGATGGATAGTGACGCAACTTCACACAGATTCCATGAAGAATTCAGTCGTATATCGGCCGCATCCGTGTTATTAATTCGAGTCGGGATTCAGCCACGGAACGGTTCGTCGGCTGATTTTCGGTATGTTTTTATGTGTTCGGTGGTGCGATAGTTGAAACCAGGGCAGGGTGCAACGGGCGCGGCCGCCCCGTAAAAAACTATCTTTCTCTGCCAGCAGACAGAAAAACCGATGGTAAATCAGCGAATCGGTATCATATTTATAATTTCGATAGTATTAGGGTCCAAAACAAACGCTGCTGCAAAGATATACCGATTCCGCCTGCCGGCGGTCGCTCGGCGGGTGCAATCCGTATGATGTAATGTATTCGGCGAATGGCGGCGCATGACGGTTTCGGGTTAGTGGATGATGTACCCACAGAAAACAAAAAGGGGGCGCGGTGTCAGCCCCTACTTGTCGGTCTTGGAGTTACCTTCAGATGGAAGCTGTCCTGCGCCCCAGTCAAGCCCTGCTTGCAAATAACAAACAGGACATAACCGGAGCTGACAACCATTATACCATCTGATTAAACATCCTCCGAAGAGGTCTCCAAGTTTACAAGTAGGTATAAAGAGTTGTTTACCCTTTATGATTATGTCCGTCGGCTACGCCGAACTATTCAATCGCAAATGTAGCATAATTTCTGTATTTAGAAATCCACGTATGCAAATATAATCAAATTTTTCGAATACACGTGAAATCACGTGTATAAAATTTTAGACATCACCTTTCCTTTGCAAAAAATGCGAACAAAGGTTCCCAAATATAGAGATACTACTTTTCAACGGCTCTTGATAGAACGTATGCAACAATTACGTTCGGATCATGGGTATTCTCAAGAAGAAGTTATTGAGTTTACACATTTAGATATTTCTCGGTATGAATCAGGAACCTCCATTCCAAACACACAATCTATACTGAAACTCTGTAAATTATATAACATCACAATCGCTGAATTCTTCGCACCGATAAATTATCCTGCGAAAAAAGAATAGAAAAGACGAAACGGAGCGGTTTCGTCTTTCTTTTTGCAAAAAAGCGACTATATTTGTGTTGAAGGAAAGAACTTGCCCAAACTTATTGATGGAAGAACTCACTACGATCCAGAGCAAAATCTACGAAATCCGCGGCCAGCGCGTGATGCTCGACTTCGACCTTGCGGCGCTCTACCAAGTTACGACCAGTGCATTGAATCAGGCCGTAAAACGTAACATCGAACGATTTCCGGAAGAGTTCATGTTCCGCATTTCCGAAATTGAATGGAAAAATATGTCATCACAATTTGTGACGACATCCAGAGTGAAGCGGCCGAAGACATCCCTACCTTATGCTTTTACCGAACAGGGAGTTGCGATGCTTTCTGCGGTATTGCGCAGTGGAATGGCAATACAAGTAAGTATCTCTATTATGAAAGCATTTGTCGCCATGCGCAATTATATTACGACAGCTACAACCGTTACTTCGGAATTGGCTGAAATCCGGGCAAAGCTGGCTCTGCTGGAGCGGGCGGACGAGGACAATGCCGAGGCGGTGAACGACCTTTCGGAAGACATGCGCAAGGAGCTTGACAACATCTACGAGGCCATCGCAGCCCTGTCGGTCAAAGTTCCAGAGGCCCGCAAACAGCCCCGGCCCATCGGGTTCAAACTCCCGAAGGAAGAGAAATAACCGTTCATTTTGACCCGAACCGATGGAAGAACTCGCTACGATCCAAAGCAAAATCTACGAAATACGCGGCCAGCGCGTGATGCTCGACCGCGATTTGGCCGAGCTTTACGGCGTTACGACCGGCAACCTGAATAAAGCTGTAAAGCGAAATATCGAACGTTTTCCGGAACGGTTCATGTTTCAACTGACAGAACAGGAATTTTTGATATTCCAAAATGGAACATCAAGTTGGGGCGGCACACGAAAACGTCCTTATGCTTTTACCGAACAAGGGGTCTCCATGCTTTCTGCCGTGCTACGCAGCCCGACAGCCATACAGGTCAGTATCCGGATTATGGATGCTTTCGTCGCCATGCGCAACTACATTATGACAACCTCGACTATGACGGCCGAGCTGTCCGAAATCCGTGCGAAACTGACCCTGTTGGAACGGGCGGACGAGGACAACGCCGAAGCGGTGAACGACCTTTCGGAAGACATGCGCAAGGAGCTTGACAACATCTACGAGGCCATCGCAGCCCTGTCGGTCAAAGTTCCAAAGGCCCGCAAACAGCCCCGGCCCATCGGTTTTAAGCAATCAAAGTAAAAAGAGCCATGACCCAAAAGCAAGCGATACAACTTTTTGAAGAGCGTAAGGTACGCACCGTCTGGGACGACGAAGCGGGCAAGTGGTACGTTTCGATTGTCGATGTTATCGCAGTTTTGACCGAAAGTAAAGATGCCGCAGCCTACTGGCGCAAACTCAAACAACGGCTGAAAGCTGAAGGGAATGAAACCGTGACAAATTGTCACGGTTTGAAAATGACCGCTCCGGATGGCAAGATGCGCCTAACCGATGTGGCTGACGTAGAGCAGCTTTTCCGACTGGTGCAGTCGATTCCCTCGCCGAAGGCCGAGCCGTTCAAGTTGTGGCTCTCTTCGCTTGCCCGCGAACGGCTGGAGGAGATCGACGACCCGGAACAAGGCATCGACCGGATGCTGGAATACTACCATCGCAAAGGCTATTCCGAGAACTGGATCAACCAGCGGCTAAAATCCATCGAGGTACGCAAGGAACTGACCGACGAATGGGAACGCCGCGGTATCAAAAAGGGACAGGAATACGCCACGCTGACCGATATTATTACGCTGGGCTGGTCGGGTATGACCACGCGCCAGTACAAGCAGTACAAGGGACTGAAAACCGAAAGCCTGCGCGACAACATGACCAATCTGGAGCTGGTGCTCAACATGCTTGCCGAAGCGACGACCACCGAAATTTCGAAAGAGCGAAAACCGCGGACGACCGCAGCGAACCGTGCCGTGGCGGCACAGGGCGGACGTATCGCCGGGAATACCCGCCGCGAGATCGAAGCCCAGACCGGAAAAAGAATCGTATCGCCGCTCACGGCAAAACAGGCATTGGCCGAAAAAACAGCCGAAGGGATCGAACACCCGGAGGCGGATACGACAGAATGATCCGACGGTTCGCAATCGGTTTGAGGCCGCAATTTGTGACCTCGAATTCGAAATCACAAAATGGGATATCCAATTAGAATAAATATATGCCATTGGGAACGGTCGAACGCTGAAAATCCCGATACAGAATCGGTTGTTTCCAAAATGGAAATAACCGCCGCCTACGGCAAAGGATTTACGGCTCGCAGTATTTTGAAATTATTGGCTACCGATAGCAAGATACAATCCGGCCAAAGACAGATAAGCAGATATGTTTCAGATATATCTGCTTTTTTATATCCGGGTTGAAAATTCCTCGTATGTCTTTGTGCTGTTTCCGAGACTACCTACTCCCCGTTTAGCACGTTATGCACCGCATTTGCCTTGCTTCCGTTTCCGTGGGCGAAGCTATGGCAGGGGGTCGGAAAACAACCAAGATCGGGGCCCTTCGGGTTCAGACAAAAAAATCAGCCGCAATGTACAAGTTGCGGCTGATTTTTTTGTCCTGAAATCTTGTTTGTATTCCGCCCCTCTGAAATATAGCCCACAGAAACGGAAGCAAGGCAAACGCGGCCCATACGGCATAAAAAAAAGGTCGTAGTTATGAAACAGCACAAAGACATACGGGAAATTTTGAAACGGAGCGGCACCGCTCCCACCGGCATCTGCGGGTTTTGGAGGTCTGCGGCAAGTTTCGCGGCTGCGCTTTTCGGCGCGTTTGCGGCGTTCAAATTTCTCGCAGGCGTTTACCTCGGCGCGGGCGGTTTTTGGGGCTTCTGCCTCTCGTTATGGCTCTTGCGGCGGTGTCGGGACATCGTGCGTCTCGTCCTTTCCCCTGTGGTCGTCCTCGTGCGGTTTCTTCTGCGGCTGTTTTACTAACATTCAACACCTTACAACTATGGGAAAAGTCACATTGTTATTCGCAGGAAAGAGTTACGACACCGACGTACAGAACGTGCGGGAGAATCAGATCGTCATTTTCGACGGCCCTTACAACATGCGTCAGCGCATGGTCGTGGCCGGAATCGCACACACACAATCCGGTTACAATTACCGATTGATCGACCCCGAAACCGCCGAGGAGCACACTGCCGATCTGATTCGCCCCTTGCGGGACAAATTCGGTATCGGGCACTATTACGACGACGAGCACCCCGAATTTATGGATGCCGCCGAGGTCGCGGCGCTCCGCACTCGTGCCGACGCCCTCAAAGCCGAGCAGGAAGCCGCCCGACGTGCGGCGGCGGAAGACGCGGAACGGTTACGCACCATCGGCGCGGAGCGTCTGCGGCAGATCGTTCCCGACGATGCCGTGGCCGTCATCATCGGCGAACAGCACGAAAGCGAGTGCGACCCTTATACGGACTATTTCGGCTCGCGTATCGTGCGCACGGTTATTCTCGGATTCTCGACCCACACGCGCGATCTGTTCCCCGAAATGCGCAAGGCCGCGGCACGGTTCGAGGGCACGGCACACCTGGCCGAGCGTAATGCCGAGTACGAACACCGTGAAAAGTACAGCATGGGGCACGGCTATTACCTTGGCACGCACCGCTATTCGGGCTGGCAGGTCAGCAAGGAATCGTGCCGCGACAAAGAGGTCATTATCAAGCGTTTCGCCGTCGTGGCCGGAAAATCCGACAATGTATGCATCGAGAACCCTGCACCCGTGCAGACCGCCGCCCCCGAAACCGTGGCCGACGCACGTGTCGAGATCGTGGAATACTCCGCGAAGTCGATCGCCGTATTCGGCGATACGAAACCCCTGCGTGACACGCTCCGCGATCTGAACGGGCTGTTTCGCGCCTGCCTTACGCACGACGGCACCCGGTGCGCCGGGTGGATTTTCTCCAAACGCCGAGAACAAGAGGTGCGCAGCGCATTGGCCGCCTATCTCAAATAACATTCAATCCGGGGCGTGCATCCGCCCGCCCCACAACACCCGAGAGCATGAACGAACAGATAACAGCTATCGCCGCGCTCCTGTTGGAGATCAACGGCAAAGAAAAATACACCGCCTTTTTCGATTTCAGCGGCCATGTACGCACTTTCAGCATCCGTATTTATTCCGGCAAATGGTCGCAGGGGAAAGACCCTCTTTTCAATCTCTCGCTACAAAACAAGGACGGACAGCAATGGCGGAATTGGGACAACGCGCATGCCATGTCCGGCGATTCGATCCTCTCATTCTTAACGACTTTATTATGAAATCATACGAAGAAATCATACAGCGCACGGCGGATTTCGACTACATGATGCGCACGCAGTTGCCGGAAAAATACATGCCGGAGGTGTTCGGCGTCACGGCCGGGGAAGATCCCGATCTGCGGCAACTCCTTCACAACGCATCGCGCAACGGCATAGGCATTACCTACCTGCTGTTCAAAATACCGTACGACCGCCACAAGCAACTGATCAAATACCTTTCAAGATCATGAGAACGGAAACCGTAACCTACCAAATTTTCTCGCTGGGCGAACTTTCGCCCGAAGCACGGGCACGGGCATATCGCAAGTGGCTCAACGATGAACCGGAATACGGATGGAATGCGGAGAACAAACAAACGCTGAATGCCTTCTGTGATCTACTCGGCATACGGTGCAATAAATGGGAATACGACGGTTATTCCTACTCTTTCAGCTGGTATTCGCCTTACGAAGATACTATTGAAAATCTGCATGGAGCACGGCTCGCCGCCTATCTACACAACAATTTCGGATCGCATCTGTTCGTCCCGAAAATCTACTACAAAGGGAGAAGACGCCGCCGAAGCCGCCTATTCTGTACGACGGAATGTCCGCTGACAGGGTATTATATGGACAATATGATCCTCGATCCGATATACTGCTTCTTCACGCATCCGGACGATACGACTTTCTACGATCTGATCGAATGTTGTCTGGACACCTTTTTCCGGGCATGCCGCGACGATGCCCGGTATTGCCGCAGCGAGGAGTATTTCGCAGAACTGGCTGAAAGTAACGCATGGGAATACCTTGCCAGCGGTACAGCATATCATCTGATCAATTAATTCCACAATAACATATCAATTCTAATGAACCATCACACCATGAAAACGAACGAAACCGACACCACGACCGCAACCGCCACCCAGAGCACGAAATCGACCGTTTTGCTCTCCATTGACAAAATCCGCCCCAACCCCAACAATCCGCGGCGGAGTTACGACGAGAATGCCCTCGCGGAACTGGCCGCCTCCATTGCCACGCACGGCCTTATTCAGCCCATCCGGGTGCGAGCTGCAGAACAAGGCGGTTATATCATCGTCTGCGGAGAACGCCGCTACCGCGCCGTGCAACTGCTCGGCCAGACCGAGATCGAGGCAATCGTCGATGCCGCTCCCGCCGACGAACGGGCGATCTTCGACCTCGCGCTTTCGGAGAACATTCAGCGCGAGGAGATGCCGTCGCTCGACGAGGCCGAAGCCTACAAAGCCGCCATGCAGACCCTCGGCGGGGACGCCGCCGCCGTGGCCGCACGCTTCGGCAAGAGCGAGCAGTATATCTACTACCGGATGAAACTCAACGAACTGATCCCCGATGCAAAAAAACTCCTGCGCGAAAACTCTATTACATTGGGTCTCGCTATGGAGTTGGCACGATACGGGAAAGACCTGCAAAAGACGATCTGCAAAGACCGCCTCAAAGACGAGGAGGGGTGGCGGAAATACTCCGTAAAGGAGTTCAAGCGGATGGTAGACGCCCATTATACGAACGATCTGGCCCGGTACCGCTTCGACCAAACGGCGTGCGCCAAATGCAAGCACAACACCAATCTATACGATATGTTCGCCACGGGAAGCGGACGGTGTACGAACCGGGAATGTCTCGAAGCCAAAAACCGCGAATTCATCGAGCGAAAAAGCGGAGAACTGCTCGCGCAAAACCCGAAATTCATCCTTTGCAAAGACCGTTACGGATGCGACGACCATGATAAGGCCGTAGAGCATATGACCGAAAACGGGGTCGAATGCAAGGCGTTCGAATACGGGCAGGTGCAGGAAATGCCCGCTATGCCCGCAGAACCATGTCCGGCGGATTATGCCACCGATGCCGACTATACCGTGGCAATGCAGATCTATGAACAGCAGAAAAAGGCCGCCGAGGAAAAGACCGCCGACCTGCTGGCCAAGCACGACGCCGGGGCGATCCGGATTTTCGTCAAAACCTCGCGCGACAACGCCCGGCTGGTCTATGTGAACCAAGTCACCAAAGGCCGGGAATCGACCGGGGAACTGATTGCCCGCCTTGAGGAGAAGAAAATCCGCAACACGGAACTCGCACACGAAAAAACCGTCGAAGCCGTCCGGCAGATCGTCCGCGACGAGGAGATCGCTCCGACGCCGTTTACCCAGCTGGAAGACAACATTCTCTATTACATCATGCTCGGAAGCCTGCGGCGCGAACACCTCGCCGCCGTGGGATTTCCCGAAGCGTATTATTTGACATCCGAACAGAAAATCGCTGTCGTCAATGCGCTGACCGACGAACAACGCGATCTCATCACCCGCGATTTTCTTGTAAAAAGCCTTACATCCGACATCGGTTTCGACAAAACGGGGAAGCAACTGCTGATGGAATTCGCAGCCTTGCACCACAAAGAGAAATACGAGGTTGTGAAAGCGCAGTTCGACGAGGAATACACGAAGCGCAACGACCGTCTCGACGAGCGTATTGCCGTTGCCGAGGCACAGGAGAAAGCCAAGACCAAAGCCGCCAAGAAAGAGGGCAAAACGGGTAAGAGCACCAAGAAAACGACAAAGAAAGCCGCCTAAATTCTGATCGGGGACGGCCCGCAGGCCGTCCCCATAAAACCGAATAGAATCATGCTGAAAGAATTTATCGACGATCTTCGCCGGCATGGAATCGCCGTTTTCGATCTGATCCAGGCAGGTGCGGGGAATCACATTTTTTTCGCACGCCGAAACGGCCATACTTGGAGTATCCGGATTTCCCGGCAACGAGGCGAACACCGTTATACCGTGCATATCTTCTCCGAAGAATCGGACATAAGGGGCACTTATTCCTGTCCGCCGGGATTGTTGCTGACAACTATCGAACTGCGATTCAACGACCTTGCGACACCATAAATAAGTCCCGGTTTCCGTCTGCGGCATGACTGCCGCAGACGCGAACGGGCGGACGCCCGCGGCTCCCGCCATACCGCCACCCCGAATTGTGTCAAAACATCATCTGACGAACCTATGAAATCTTATATACGTATCGCTCCCGATGTGGAATATTTCACCGATTACGACCGTTTCCGCGAGGCGCAAATCTGCTGCGCCGTCGCCGAAGACGGCACAAGCCTGTTCAGCCGCATCGAGAACCGCCGCTTCATGCACACGGTGCGGCACGATCTTTCCGAACGGGTTATCGAGCTGCTATGCCGGCAGATACATCGTGAAATATGCACATTGCACTATGGCGGACAAGTCGTGGAATGACCTGCCTGCCACACCAGAGAATTGTAAGTTGTAAAATATTAAAAGTGCCCGGTTTTACCGGGCACTTTTAATTGGGTTCAACCCCGGAGCAATATCTGTGTTTCGGATACTCCGGAAAGAGGATCAACCAACATAGTCCGATGGCGACCAGTACCGACAATATTCCCATTGTCAGGCAAATAGCCGTTAGAAAGTGTACGAACATCGAATCTTATTTTTCCCGTTACAGCAGTTTTGCTTCTAACAACTCTTCGGCTGGTATTTCCACCGTCTGATGGCGGGCTCCGTTTTTCTCGACGATTTCCAGCAAAAGCACCTTGTCGTCGGGGATCGTAAGCTTGGGCAGCGCGAATACCGTCCGCTGACGCTGATGTCCCCTCACGACTGCCGGGTCGTTGCATACACGCAGGATTTCGAGCGTCGACTGCTGTTGTGCCGTACGCTTGGCGAGTTTGCGATCTGCTACGATGAATCGCCGTGCATCCACCTCGAAGGAGATATTCGTGTCGTTCGAGATGCAGGTGTGAATGTATATCACGTCATTGAACACGTAAATCCCCTGCACCTCGACTCCGATGCCGTACTTCTTCGTACGAATGCCCTTCACGTCCGTACGATTCTGCCGGTATATGTCGCTCAACATGCGCTTTATGGTCGCAGGCTTCTCACGTCCTACCTCGCGCAGCAGCACCCGGCCTTCGGATGCTGGGGCCGTCGGCTGCGGATAGCCCACAGCAGCCGGTTTCTTCATACTTTCTGGTTGCGGTTCCTGCACTGTAAGATTGAGGGTCGAGACAGCCGGATTCTCGGCATAATGCACGTCGAAGGAGAAAAATCCGCCGTCCTCGGTGATAACCGCACGACGTTCTCGGCTCCGTCGGCCTTGCCTGCTATGATGTCCATCGAGCCGATGTCGATATACGTGACGGGCGACGGGAAAAGGATGTGTACGGTCTTGGTGAATCCCGCTTCGATACGTAGGGGCCGGATCTCAGCCGGCGTTTCCGGTGTCATCTGCGCCGTAACCTTTACCGCTGCGATTGCCGCGACGATCAGGATCAGATAAATAAGGTCTCGTTTCATGTGTGTTCTATTCTTTTGAAATCAATAATAACTGATGATTGGCTTTGAGGGTGATCTTCACCTCGCGGAGCTTCCCGGCGACATACTGCGACGATGCCTGCAATCCTCCGCGCGCCAGCTCGGACAACACCTGCTGCCCGGCCGAGCGGGTGACGTTTACGCTCGTCCCGGCTGTCTGCCCGACGGAAGCCAGCGCCTCTTTGAGGGCTGTCCGCTCGCGGGAGTTCGGGATATTCAGCCCCGGTTGTCCGTCCATGTCGTAAGCCACGGCTTCGACAGCGAAGATCCGTCCGCCGTATTCGACGGACGACACCGTGACTTGCAGCCGCATTCCGGAGATCGTCGCAAGACTGTATAGCGGCGTATTCCGGGGGATGGTCACTCCGTCGATACGCACGGCTTCCAGCAACCGCAGTTGCACGGTGCTTCCGGCACGTATGACCTGCGTCGAGGCGACGCAGGCTCTGACGGTCGGAGTATCGGCATGCGCGACGCCACCTGCCGCCGTGAGAAATCCCAAGTTGCGTTCGACGGTGAAATCCGCCCGTGTGTCGAGCGTCGATGCTTCGACCTCACCCTCCCGCACGGGCCGCATGACCGACAGGCGCGAATCCTTCCGCTGCTTTGCCTGCTCAACAGCTTCTTCATCTACGGCCACTCCGCCGCCGAGATACTTCCGTGCGAGCTTGTACTGCTCCTCGGCCAGTTCCAGCGGATCGGGCTGCTGCCGCTCGGCGTCGAGCTGGGATTGCAGGGCTGCGACCTGCTCTTTCAGGGCTTCGACCTCGGCATTGCGCTGCGGAGCGGCGTAGAAGCCCTGCACCTGCCGCTGCATGGCCCGGTTGGCCTCGGAGGCCCGCAGTGCGGGGTTGTCCGCCGGTGCAGGCTCCTCGGCAGGTTTGAGCCCGTCGTCCAGCAGCGAGAACGAATTGTCGCCGAGTGTCATCATGCGTTTCTGCTGCTGCTCCTCGCTGCGGAGCTGCTCCGCGGCTTTGCGTTTGTCTCCGACGGTGGCTTGCGCCTTGCCGTCCGGAACCGACGTATTGATCCCCGCAGCTCCTTCTTGGGGCTTGACGGGCGCAGGCCGGAATATGAACCACAGCACAACGAGGAAGATGCATCCGAGGATCGCCGCGAAGAGCAGCACCTTGCGTTTGCGCTGCCGCTCGAACTCCGCCGAGGGGTCGTTGCCCGGATTCTTGTTTTCTGTCATAACGATTTACGGTATCAGAGGTGAATATTCAAAATGTCCGATCTCTAACTCCGGCCCCATGTCCGCTGTGAATAGGAGCCAGAGGTAAAGGAGCAGCAGCAGGACGAGCGCCGCAAGTACGATCCGCTCCCGGATGCGGGGTGCGAGTGCGTCGTGCCGGCGCCGCAGCGACCGCCGCACCCAACGGATGCGGCAGCGCAGGGTGTGCGGTTTAGCGGTCATAGGTCGCAATGTCTTTGTTCTCGACGATGTTCAGCGCTTCGACCATGAAGCCCTGCGGATTGTTGTCCGAGCGGGAAACGTTCACCAGACGGCACGTCGTGACGAGCGACCGCTCCGTGACGGTGCTTTCGCGCAGGATGCGCTGCCGGGCAAAGGTCGTAACCTCGTAGGGATAGCGGTCGAAGTCGCAGCGGATGCTGTCCACTTTGACCATCTGCGAGACGTTGCCCGCGATCAGGCGGTTGAAGAATCCTTTCTCCTGCAGGACCTTGTAGTAGGACAAGGCGCTTTTGTCGGCCATCTGCAGGGCGCGTCCGACGTTGGACTCGATGGCCGCCTTGTCGGGCGAGAGGGTGAAGAAGAGCTCGTGGAAGCGCCGCACATGTTCACGGGCCTCTACGGGACGGTTCTGTGCGAGGTCCTGCGAGAGCGCCACCATCAGCGAGCGGCCGTTGTCCAGTACGTAGATCTTCTGCCGCTGCCGTTCGGCGAAGGAGTAGGACATCCAGACTGCCGCCACGGTAACGACGGCGCAGATTCCGGCGAAGACGAGCGCGTACATGCGTAGTTGCCGAAACGATGTTTCGATGTTCGTTAAACACTTGAATTCCATAACAGCGAATTATTTTATTTTCTGAAAATAAGCCGGGCGCCGTTCATGATACCACGCCCTACGGCCTTACCGCCCGATAATGCCGCCGAGCCGGCGCCTTTGGCCCCGGCCCATGCTTTGCCGGCCGTCCATCCGGCCCCGGCGCTTACGAGCGAGGTCATCTTCGAGACGGTCTTGTTGTAGGCGGCGAATCCGTTCGCCTGCACGACCCACGAGGCGATCGAGGGGATGCAGAGGTATCCGCATACGGCCACGAGCATGAAGATCAGGTTCAGGCTGCTTGACCAGTCCACATACCAGTTGTATCCCTGCTCCATAAGTTCGGTATCATGCCGCATGGCGAGGCTTTGCAGACGTGCGATGATCGCCGAGAAAAGGTCCGAGATGGGCAGCCACAGGTAGATCGAGACATACTTCGTGAGCCATTGCGTCAGCGTGGACTGAAATCCGTCGAACACGGAGATGGCAAAGGCGATCGGCCCCAGCAGGCTCAATACGACCAGATAAAAAGTCCTCAGCACGTCGAGTATGACGCTCGCCGCCGCGAAGAGCAGTTCGAGTATCCATGCCAGGCCTTTGAAGATGAGCCCCTTCACCGACCATGAGGAGCGTTCCTCGTTCATGCGGTCGAGTGTCTGCTGTGTCTGGTCGTCCACGCCCAGTTCACTGAGCTCACGCTCCATCTCCTCGTCCTCGGCGTAGTAGCTGTCCGGGGGCATCTGCTCGCGGCTTTCGAGTTCGAGCCGCTCACGCCGCTCCTGCCATTGTTCCATGTCGAGTGTTTGCCCGACCATCAGCGAATGCGTCGCCTTTACCAGGGGTGAAAGTATGCCGTTCAGGCTTCCCAGCACGAGCGTCGGGAAGAACAGGATGCAGATGCCGATGGCGAAGGGCCGCATGAGGGGAAAGAGGTCGATAGGTTCGGCCTGGGCCAGCGACTGCCAGACGCGGTAGGCGATGTAGAGTAGCGCCCCGATTCCTGCGATGGCCATTGCGACCTGCGACATCGGATAACACAGCACCATCATATCGTCGTATAACACCCGGAGAATTGTGTGCAGATTCTCCGTAAGGGAAAGCATGTGTACCATCGTCGGCTACCAGTAACGTTGTTCGTCGGTTCCGTACAATGAGAGCACGCCCTCCATGTCCCGTTTCCGGGCGGCCCGCAGCAGGGATATGGAGATGTTCTTGCGCGTGTAGTAGCGTGCCAGGTCGCGGTGACGCCGCAGGACGCCGTAGACGCGCTGCACTACGTCGATACGGTCCTTGTCCGTCAGGGACATGTCCGTAGGGTTCACGATGTCCTGCAGCTCCTTCAATTCCCCGGCCGACTCCTCGATGATGCGGGCGTAGCCTGCGGCGATGGCCGCGAGCTCCGCGGGCGTGAAGTTCTCGTCGCCGACCATGCGGCGATAACCGTCGACGTAGATGTCCGAGATTTCGCCCACGAGCAGGATGCACTGCTGCACCTTGCGGGCCGAGCGGACGAGGTTGCTGACGGATTTCAGGGCGTCGTAGTATCGCTTCCCCTGCTCATAAATCTTCACGGTTTCCTGAAAACTTTGCAACATGGTCTGGCCGTTCTTGGCGGCTTCGACGACCTGCTTGGTGGAGTTGACGATGCCCTGCGCGAGGTTCGTGGGATCCGAGACGACCCACTGGGCGTATGTGCTGCGGCCCGTGCAGAAGAGGCACAGACACAGCAGGATAATTTTCTGTTTCATGCTTGAATTGATTGTGTTATTGAGGATATTCACCCGAAGACGGGCATCACCGCTTTATCCGCCGACCCGAAGCCGGTTGTCCGGTTTGCTCTTTCCTTGCAGAATCGATCTCTTTCTGCCGCACCCCGGAGGCATGTTTCTCCGGCTTCGGCCCTTTCCGTCGCAGGGACTCGAACAGATCGTCGGCGTAGGACTGCCGTCCGGTCATGCGTACGAGCCGTGCGTCCAGCTCGCGGAAGGCTTTTTCGGCCTGCCGGGACTGCTCTTCGCGGGGGATGCCCGGCTCGATACCGTATTTGTCGAGCAGCTGCCGGTTGATATAAGGGCTATCGACTTTTTCCGGGAAGCGTGCTAACCATCCTAAGGTCTGCAACTCGGCATCGAGTTTCTCGATGTAGGTTTGCCGCAGGGGAATTTCCGGATCGCTCTCCAGCACCTTTTCGGCTTCCCGCACCATACGGTTCTCGGTCTTCCAGATTCGCTCCCGAAGCTGCTGAACCTGCTGCGGAGCTTCCGGACATGCCGGGCCGTCCAGCCGCCCGCGCATCTCCTGCAACCGGCCCATATCGGTATCCCAATCGTAGAGTCGCACGACGTAACAGGAGGGCATATAACGTCCTCTCGTTTCTGCCAGATGGCGCAGCTCGCGGAATGTCTCGGCGCGGAACTGCCGGTCTACGATATGCGCTGCTGCCTGCACCTCGTCCATCGGAGGCTGCCGGAGCCCGCTGTCGGGATGCTGCTCCAAATAAGCATCCAAGAGAAAGGTGTGCATGGCCAGCAGGCCGTGCAGGGAGTGGGCGGTGTCTGCCGGAACATCCGCGAGGCGGCGCCCGATCTTTTTCGCAAACGATGTCCTGCGCAGGGCATCCATCAGCTCCAGCATATCTTTTCCCGCCGCATCTTCGGGCGTCCTGAGAAAGCGGGATGTCGCTGTATTCATTGTCAGCCCGATTCCGGCAATGGTCAGATCCGATTTCCGGTGCCGTCGCACGAGATCCGTCATACTGCGTATATCCCGTTCCCGGAGCAGGTTTTCAGCATGACGTGCAATGAGCGTGCGTCGATGCTCCTTTTTCCAGTCCGGCTTGCGGCGGAATAGCCGCGCGATCTTATCTTTCCATTCCATAGCCGTCGGATTTAGAAATGTGTGACTGCGGGCAGCGTCTGCCGAAGGGCTGCCCCTGATTGCAGGGGCAGCCCGGAAATCCTGAATGACGCTCCATTATTCGGCCGGTTCGTTGAAAGGTTCTGCGGCGACGATTTCGTCGTCGTCCCGGCAGCGGATGCTGTCTTCGGCGACGAAGCGTCCGTAACAGCCGATGGTGAGCGTTTCGGCGGCCGCGTCGTAGATTACGCGGTTGCCGTCGTCGGCCCCGAGCCAGAGACGGTGGCGGCGCAGCGCGATGATGCCGTCCTGCACGAGCCGTCTGTAGCAGAGCGCATGGTCGAAGACGAGGATGCGCCACGTCCCCTCGCCGATACGGCGTATCGAGGCCGAGAGGTTGTTTTCCGCCGAGAGCCACGCTCCGCAGATGCGGTCGGCGTCGAGCTGTTCCCGAAGGTCCGCCAAAGTGCGGATAACTTCGGTGCGGGTTCTGATCTCCTGCTGAAGGGCCGCTACGGCCGACGCAGGTGTCGATTGATTACTGTTCATTGTCTTGCGATTTTGAGGTTCGTTTGAAAGCGTCGCCCGGCACGAGGAGCAGTGCATCGGCCGGGGGCGTGTAAAAGAGATCGACCCGGCATCCGCCGTAGGCCGTATAATAGACGCAATCCTTGTAGTATAGGAGGTGCGTTTCGGACGTGCTGCGGTGCGTGATGGTGATCCGGAATTTATCACCGCACGGCTCGATCACCAGCCGCGTATCGTCGAGCGTCGAATGCCATTCGCCGCACAAGGGACGGATTTTGCGGTATTCGTAATCGTAGAAGAGGCGGAAAGCTCCGAGCACGGCGGCCAATGTCAGCAGGATACCGGCGCATATCCAAAGCAACTGTTTCATAACAGGAAGAATTAAGATTCGGTGTTCGTTTTACGCTCGCGTGCCAGCTGGCGGATGGCGGCTTCGATGTCGCCGCCGAGCTTCTCGGCAAGCTCCATTACCTGCATCTTTTCCGACTCTTCGGTGGTGTAACACAGGTACTCTGCCGCACTCGTTTCAGTGGCATAGACCGCCGACTGCACGCCTCCGAGTCCGATCCAGACCTCTTTATAGCGGCGTTTAGGATCGTTCGAGAGGTTGATAGAGAGAATCTGCGCCCGCTCCTTGTCCGTCAGCCCCAGCAGACGTTGTATGCCGTCGAATTTCGAGAGGTATTTGCGCTGGTCCAAAAGGATTTTGCAGTCGGCGTTGTTGATGATCGACTCCTTGACGATGGGCGACGAGATGATGTCGTCCACCTCCTGCGTCACCACGACCGCCTCGCCGAAATACTTGCGAACGGTTTTAAACAAATACCTAATATATGCACTCATATTGGCCGAGGTGAGGGCCTTCCAGCACTCCTCGATGAGAATCATCTTGCGGACTCCTTTCAGCCGCCGCATCTTCGAAATGAAGGTCTCCATGATGATGAGCGTCACCACCGGCAGCAGCGTCCGGTTCGAGGAGATGTTGTCCAGCTCGAAGACGATGAAACGCTTGTCCAGCAAATCCAGCTGTTTGTCGGAGTTCAGCAGGTAGTCGTACTCGCCGCCCTTATAGTAAGGTTCCAGCACGTTCAGGAAGTTTTCGAGGTCGAAATCCTTCTCCCGCACGCGCTTCTGCTCCAGAAGCCGCCGGTAGTCGGTTTCGACGAACTCGTAAAAGGTATCGAACGAGGGGACGATGGAGCGGTCGGCGCGGAGCTTCGAGAGGTAGAGGTTCACGGCGTTCGAGAGCGCCACCTCCTCCGAGCGCGTCGGCTCCTCGGATTCGCGTTTCCAAAGGGTCAGCAGCAGCGTCTTGAGCGACTCGCGCTTCTCCACGTCGTACACTCCGTCCTCGACATAGAAGGGATTGAAGGCGATGGGCGCCTCCTCGGTGTAGGTGAAATACACCCCGTCGCGGCCCTTGGTCTTGGCGTGAATCAGCGAGCAGAGCCCTTGGTAGGAGTTGCCCGTGTCGACCAGCAGGATATGCGAACCCTGCTCCCAGTACTGACGAACCAGA
>ERZ772937.1404-NODE-1404-length-17683-cov-3.851600_pt1 | contig 17683 bp, 10 predicted proteins | sample MGYA00512113_ERZ772937 | MGnify/ENA primary metagenome ERZ772937 (study PRJEB29015, sample SAMEA2737649) | human gut metagenome | biome: human gut; feature: human-associated habitat; material: faeces | place: China | collected 2012 ... | reverse complement strand
GCGGACAGGCTCGTCGTATATCCTCAAACTGATATAAGCCAGCGCAATACTTCCGAGAACCAAGGCCAATGCTTCCGGCCACGCCTCGGCAAATGTAAGGTTCTCCTTCTTCACCCACCCAAAATACAAGTATATAAGAGGGTAATGTACCATATACAAAGGATAAGAGATATCTCCCAAGAATTTACAGATACAGGCGGAATGCTTATCGGTTGTCTTCCCGGAGGCCCCCAGATAAACAAGCATAGGGAATATTAGGATCGCACATACAGAATCATAGATACCGTTCATCCATAAAGCCTCACCGTCACCGACATAGGGCATGGAAAGTAAAACAACGATCGCCAAGCTACAAATCCAAAAAGCACCTTTGACATGAATGGGTTTAAAGACGCGCGACATCAACAATCCCATCGAGAAAGAAAATAACACTCGTAAAAAGCCACCGATCAAATTGTACTCTTCCATCGTCCACCCTACACCTAGGTGCCCCGCACCGGAAAAATTGAATATAGCGAACGAAGCCAATCCGATTCCCGCCAAGACAATAAGTGCCATAAGCGCCTTCGTTGACATCCGACGAATAAACAAAGCATACATAATATTTCCGATATACTCGAAGAACAAAGACCAACTAGGACCATTCAAAGGAAACATCTCACCATTTCCACGGATCTCAGGCCCGGAACCGGGTACAGCCGGTATCAAAAAAAGGTTGATAAGCAAAGCTAGCATCACCATGGATATAGAGACATGCGTACCATCCCACTTCTCACACCCTTGTATATAAAACGCGATAACTCCCAAAACGGCTCCAAGGACAACCATCGGATGCAAACGGATCAATCGACGTTTGATAAAATCCTTTGTTGTCATGGTTTTCCACCGGTCGTCATAAGCATAACCAATCACGAACCCGGACAGGATAAAGAAGAAATCAACGGCTAAATAACCGTGATTAAATTGTTGATCAATGGGACTCGTAGCAAAGGCTTCGAATACATGATAAAATATAACCATTAACGCTGCGACACCTCTCAATCCATCAAGAAGGTCATAATGAGGTTTTGTGTCCGCGAATGCGGCCGCTGAGATTTTTGAGTTTGACATTAATTGTTTGAGCTTATTTTTGATACTACTATTACTCCTAATTTCCGCAAAAATACAAAAAGGCCCCATCTTTCACGTTATTAGACAGTTCTTTTTTCATTAGTTACACATAAATAAGGTCGCAAAATACGAAGTCCCCAGCAAAGCTTACGCCTGCCGGAGACTTGTTTCTTTATCCGTACTCCATCCTCACGGAGGTACTTACGGACCTCTTAATTTATTACTTTAGTATTAATATTAATCCAACTCCCGCCTGTTCATCCGTCACGGATTACTTGGATCGATACCCGCACGGGAATTGTATGATTATCTTATTTTGTTAAATTCTTATTTAACGATAGCCTTAACAGCTTCCTCACCATCAACAGCCACTGCTACGATACCGGCAGGCACGGAGATTGTAGCGTTATCGGAAGTAAGAACGGTCTCAGCGATTACCTTACCCAAGATATTCGTGATAACTACAGACTTACCAGCTGCGCCTTGAACGGTTACGGTACCGTTACCTGCGATTACGGATACACCTTCAGTAGCGATCTCATCGTTAGAAGTAACGAATTCATCATCTTCTGTCATGCGTTGTACATTGAATACCAAGGCACCGTCACCGCTAGTCTTAGCATTATCAAACTTAGCGTTCTCATCTGTGATTACCAAGCAACCATTATGCATCTTCAACCAAGCAACATTCTCTTTCGGAGCAATTGCTTCATCTTTATTGCCATAAACAGTTGTATACTGATCATCATAAACCGTTTGTCCATTAACTTTCGCTGAACCATAAACATTAGACTCAAACAAGAAAGAGTTATCTGCACCTTCTTCTGTTACATTTCCAGCCTTGTCAGGATTTACATAACGGAATGACCAAGTTACGTTCTTATGTTTATCACCTGTCAAGTTCACAATGAAATGTTCAATTTTTGCTTTTTTATAGTTAGCGATGATTTCAGCCGTATCCAAATCAGCCGGAGCCATCTTCTCGAAACCATTTGTCAATACATACAAGCTGTCACCCATGTGAATAGCCTCAACGAAACCAACGCGAGTATAGCTGCTATTAACACTTGAGTTAGTACTTAATTTATACGGATTAGCAACCTTTCTTTCATCATAGACCTTCGCTGAATCAGAGAAGTTTACCAAATATTTACCATAGTGGTAGCCAGCGTGAGCAGGAGTAGCGTGTGAGCAGTGAGCAGCATCAACCTTATTACCAGCATTATCATAGTGATTATGCGCATAAGTACAAGGTACACCCGGAGTTCCCGGTACATCTACGTGAGCCGCAGAGATCAAATATTGAGGTTTGATATTACCTGCGCCACGATTTACCCAAGCCGTATCGATATGGAAGAACAATTTACCATTAGCTTTATCCTTATTCCAGATACCAGCGTAGTTAACCACCTTGTCTTGCAAGTTCTTGTTCCACTCATCCATCAAGTACTCACCACGTACGCTCTCTACGAATGCCAAGCTATCGCAAGCGTCTGTAGCGCTCTCACCCAATGCTACGTTGTTGAAACGACGGTATAATGGAGAGTCATCTGTTACCACAGCGAAAGCGGATGTACGAAGTTCACGATTATTGCCTTGATTGAACTTATCATCTGTAGAACCTTGTAATAAGTCCAGAGTATTATCATCAACAGAAACTTTTACACCATTCGTATATTCATCAGATGAATAAGTAATTATAGATTCTGCCGCACCAACAGAAGCACGAGCCTTTACTTCTGAATTATCTTTTACGATGAAGAATTCTTTATTATCTTTATCATAAACTTTTACTATTTCAGCTTCAACTAACGCATAATAGTGCTTACCGTCCACACAGTTGTTTTCTTTTAAGAAGAACGGAGTTTTAGTATCCTTCTTCATCATATACTTTTTAGCAACATCATCGTAAGACAAATAGCTCTCGCCATTCTTAACATAGTAAACATTTCTTACCAAGCTATCGCCAACACCATAGTTATCATTCTTAACCACGATCTCCAAACGGAAGTTAGTCTTATCACCGTTCTCGTTTACACGAACGATAGAATCCTTACCAGCCGGAGTATACAAATATTTATCTAATGCCAAACCATGTAAATAATTGAATACATATGTCTGAACCTTAGCGGAATCCTCTGTCAAGTATCTGTAACCAACCTTTAAGTTATTAGCGTCTTTAACAGGGATAAAACTCAAAGTATCAGCAACACCGTTATTATAGAAGAATACATCTTTGCTATCTTTTACAGCATACAGCTGAACAGTTTTCTTATTCAGACCTACAGCATTATCAGACAAATCGTTGAACTCACGGTTCTGGATCGTAATAGAAGCAGTAGAAGCTGTACCATTCTTTGTAATAACCCACTGAGCTGCCGGAATATGGTTGAAATCTTGGCGATCTGCTTGTTTTGCCCAACCAAAATTACCAGCCAAGTTAGCCAATGCATAAGCGTTGTTTTGTTCCGGTTTATTACCGCCAGTAGATTTATATTGAATCATATAAACACCGTCTGCCAAAGTTGTTTGAGTCAAACCCGTGAAGTTTGTACCAAGTTTGATAACTGTTTTCTGAACATCCTTAACAGCAACAAGAGCACCAGCAGTAGTACCATCTGTTTCATCTGTATTAACAGTCAATACATTCGTACCGGCCAAACGAGCCATGTAAATGTATTTATCAATAGCTGCTGTTTGAGTTCCCTTAGCAGAAGCTGTGTTATCAGAAAGTACCCAATTAGAGTTGTTGTTCTCCTCTTTCACCCATTTAGCGAAATCCTCATCAGATACACCGCCGTTTTTAGTAATCTTATAAACAGCCTTCTGAACTTGAGCATACAGCTCATCTCTCTGAGCGTTATAAGTGAACTTAAATTTATAAGAACCCTCATTACGGCCATCAGCGTTTAGTTCATCACAAGCAAACTTCAAGAACTTGCTAGTCTCTGTTCCGTCATAATAAGCGGTATCAACTACAACATATGCTTTCTTGTCACCAATCTTTTGGTCTTTAGCTTGCAATGTTACCCAATAGCCTCCATTTTGAGTATCAAATTCCTGATCCCCTGCATGTAAAGCTGTAGCAGTTAAAACATTCTTATTATTCCCTGAAGTCTCCGGATTCATCGTTAAGCCAAAGAACATTTTAGCGATAGCTGCATTATTGCCCTTTACTGAATGTAATAAAGTATTCAATGCGTCACTATCCAAAGAAATACTTGCAGGAATATTTGCTTGGTCAGAAGACAAAGCTATAGCAGCAGTAGAGATTGCACTTTTCTTTGCTTTCTCCAAATAAAGTTTGCTACCTGACTGAGCTATATAAACAACATTCTCACCATCAATATAAGAAACCAAGATATCCTTTCCACCCACTGTCTCAACAACCCACTCAGAAGCACTTCCTCCTAAAGCCAATGAAGCAGCACTAGCGATCTTTTGAGACTTGTTATTGTCATCCACAGCGATAGCTGTAGCAGGATCTACAGACAATGTTAAACCGGTAGCCTTATTTACGAAAGAATAAAGAGTTCTTCCTAAAGAAGTCTTCACGTTAGAGACAGTCCATGTTGCTGGATTCAACTCTTTTAAATCAGAAAGAGTTGTAGGATCAAAGCTCAATGCACCATAATTATTCTCTGTATTTACAGATAAGTAATTTGATGATGCACCCAACAAAGTAGCCTCGCCCTTCTTAGCGTTTATGCTAGCTCCCGCAGAGAATGCAGTCGCCAACATAGCACTAGCTAAAAGCGTAGTAATCTTTTTGTTCATAAATCAAAAATTTAATATTAATAATAGTGTTAATTAAAGTCCATCCCACCGTTTAGCACCCTTGTTTTTCTCGAAAACGACTAGTCTAAACGATCGTTTAGATCTTGCGTTTTTTAGACGCTTGAGCGGGAGGTTCGTTGAAGGAATCGCTTGTTTGGTAAATGATAACCTATCCTATTGATAAGAAAGAGGATAAGTGAAAAAAAAATAGCTCGGAAGGGTTGCAAGTATCGAAGAAACGCGTACCTTTGCAAATGACTAAAAGAATCGATCGTTTAGACTAGCCGTTTCTATCTATTATATAATGTACGCATGTACATTATATATGGTATCCATCCATAACCGCATAATAAATACAAAATACAAACATTCACATGCAATCATTGCAAATACTACAAACGTATAATCCAAGGCTTGTCAAGCCATAAGCTTACGAGTTGAGAAGTGATTAGTTATTCACTTGGAGAACTTTATGCTAGCGGCTTAGTCTATTATTTAATGTTATCTTTATACGTGAAAAGAATAAGTCAACCATACCAAATTTGATCTCTTAAAAAGTACAATAAGCCTAATATTTAAAGATTGTTATTTATATTTCTGATAATCAGCGTATAATAAGAATTGATCAAAATGGGAGCCGATTACTATCCATAGTATTTTGCACTACTATTAATACTAATCGTACTTTCTATAAATAGTAAAGCTGACTACCATGAATCTGCTTTTTAAGAAATATACAATAAACAGGATGTGCGATACGAAAATAAACCTTACCTTTGGAGCAGTAATCACCTAAAACCATTTAACTATGGCACAATACGTAGACATCATGACTGATGCTGGATTTAAGGCTGTCTTCCAAGACAAGCAAGTTACCATCAAGTTCCTTAACGCCGCCCTAGCCGGCGAACGGCAGATCAAGGACATCACCTACCTCGACAAGGAGATCAAGCCAGAGACCGTCGAGAACCGTACCATCATATTCGACCTGCTCTGCGAGGACGTGTCCGGGGCCAAGTTCATCCTAGAGATGCAGAATTGTCCCCAGCACTATTTCTTTAACAGAGGTTTTTATTATCTTTGTCGCATGGTGGCCCGGCAAGGACAAATCGGCAAGCAATGGCAATATCGGTTGCTACCCATCTACGGAGTCTATTTCTTGAATTTCAAGTTGCCGGAGTTCACAGACTTCCGTACGGATGTTGTCCTCGCTAACGAGAGGACGGGAAAGGTGTTCAATGAGATCAAGATGAAGCAGATCTACATATCGTTCCCGTTATTCAGTTTAAGCAAGGAGGAGTGCAAGAGCTCCTTCGAACGTTGGATTTATACATTGAAGAATATGAACCTATTTGAACAATCTCCCTTCAAGGAGGAACAGGAGACCTTCCTTCGCTTACTGGACGTGGCGAACGTCAACTCACTCAGCGAAAAAGAACGTGCGATCTACGAGGAAAACCTAAAGAATTATCGGGATTGGTATGCGACCATCGATTACGCACAAACGGAAGGGATTGAAAAAGGAATGCAAAAAGGGATGCAGAAAGGGATCGAGAAAGGGATCGAGAAAGGCCGTCAAGAGGAAAAACTCCAGATAGCCCAAAAGATGAAGGAGCAAGGACTTGACTCCGAACTTATCGCCCAATGCTCCGGACTTTCTGTTGAAGACATTGAGCGACTATAACCCGAATCAACCGATTCAATTCGATCCGGGCCGCTTCCATCCACTATCCGGAGGAAACGGCCCGGATTACTTTCGTACATTCACGATACCTAGAAAGCGTAATTAAAATCCAACGGAATAAAGAAACTGACGATTGTTCCGCTCCCCATCCCCTTCTCCTTGCTTTGGACCGAATATGTGATCTTCTCTTTATTTCTCCTATTCAACAATAGGATCGTACGGTAAAGGACTTTCGTTCCCATCCCCGTACCGTTATGTCCCGCATTCGTAAACAGACGATACCCGGGTCCATTATCCTCTATACGGATATGGATGCCTTTCCCGTCGCGCTCCACGAAAACAGATAATCGCTTCTCGCCCTCGATCGCACACAAGCCATGTTTCACGGCATTCTCTACGGGTATCTGGATCAGCATGGCCGGGAGATAGATTGCGTCCGTGTCAAGGGAGGGATCGAGATTCCATTCCAGACGGAAGTCCGGCCCTAATCCTTGCGCCTGCAAATTCAAGTAAGTCCGGACAAAGCGTAATTCTTCCTCCAACGTGATACTAAGCTTTTCCGTGATCTCCAAACTACTACGTAACAACTCCACCAATCCGGAAAGTTGCGTACGGCGGGAACTTCCTTCTTCCTCCGAGCTAATCTCCCGGTTCAATATATTGAATATAAAATGAGGGGATACACGGTTGCGAATACTCTCCATCTTTAACTTCGTCACCTGATCGATATGGCTTAACCATTGGGCATGCCGTTTACGTTTCATAAAGTAATAAGCCATGCCGCTGACGATCGACAAGATCGCAAAAAGCAAGATCCAAACCCAACGGCTCATTTCCAAGTATTCCATCCGGCCGGCCTGTTGTTTAATAATAGCCTCCCGCTTGAGTAAAGTCGTATCTTGGCTATAACGCATATCGATCTCGGTGACACGCATCTGGGTCCGTTCGCTACGAATATTGTTCTCAATGACGCTATTCTTCGTTTGGTACTCATAGGCACGCCTAAAATCGCCCGTGGTAGCGAAATAATTCTGCAAGTTCTTATTACGGATCGCTACCATCTTGGGATCTATGCCTACCGTATCCGTGTAACTCCTCAACAATTGATAAGCCAGCCCGGAGTTCCCCTCTTTTAAGGCTAGCGAAGCCTTCAAGGTCGTCAAATGGTACAAGGCCGTCTTATTATTATAGGTATGGAAGTACCTAAACCCTTTTTCCAGATAAAAACGAGCGGAATCCAACTGATTCAGACATAGATAGATCTCCCCTAAATTGATCTCGCATACGTTAGTATAGAAATCCATATGAGTAGGACGTACCACCTCACGGGCTTTCAAGAACCAAGGAAGCGCCTTCGCATACTCTTCCTTGTAATAATAGTAATTTCCCCGGCTATTGCAAAAGGTGAATTTCTCGCTCAAGTTACGAGAATCCAGTTCTTTCTCCGCCAAACGGTAAAAGTGATCGGATAAGTCAAAGTCCCTCAATTCCATATACGTCTCGCCCAAACCAAAATAAATAGGAAAGGACATCCGATCCATAATACCCAATGAATCACTCACGAAAAGAGCTTGGCGAAAGTAGCGGGCTCGCTGATCGTAAGCTCCTTTCCGGGTATATATATCCGCTATATTGATATAAATATCCGGGATTTTATGCTCCATCTCACTCTGCCGGATCTCTTGATACGCCTCGGAATAGCAAAGGAGGGCCGAATCCGTTTTATCCAAAAATGAATAATAATTGCCAACCGTATTTTTCAGCGTCCCTAAGAGTCCATGTATCTTGGGAGACATCGGTACACGGTCGCAATAATCTATAATTGACCGATGTAAAACAAACCCGGAATCATATACACTATTTGCAAAATAAATCTGGCTTTTAGCCGCAAGTAATTTATAATATTTATCGCTATCTTTAGTTAGACTTAAAGCTTCATCCAATGCGGAATGAGCATATCGAGGATTCCGGTAAATCGAATCCATAGCCATATGTTCCAAAGAGTCAATCCGCAAGTTATCAGAAAAAGCAAATGTTTTTTCCGGTAGCTTTCCACAAGAAAACAGAAACACAAAATGAAATAGCAATAATAAAATGGACATAAAAGTCATACACACCCTATATTTAGTCATCATCTTGGCGGTTTTAAAGTTCATATGCAAAAATATTTAAAAATTTAATCTACGCAATTATTTCTCCTAATAAATATCGAAAATCGATTACATTTGTAAATCTAAAATAGAGTACACATGAAAAACTTGATGATTCCTGCGCTGGCGTTATTTTTATCGGCGGCAGCGCAAGCAGACGACAGTCCGTTATGGATGCGTTACTGTGCGATCTCCCCGGACGGGCAGACGATCGCGTTTTCTTACCAAGGGGATATCTACACGGTCCCTTCTTCCGGAGGAAAAGCCCGGCAGTTGACAACACATCCGGCGCATGATACCCGTCCGGTCTGGTCGCCCGACGGACAGAGAATAGCCTTCGCCTCCAACCGTAGCGGCAACTTCGATGTATTTCTCATGAACAAGGAGGGAGGGGAACCCAAGCGGCTCACCACCCACTCCACAAACGAATATCCCACGACTTTTAAGGATAACGGACACATCTTGTATCTGGCCAACGTATTGCAAGATGCCAAGGATATCCAATTCCCCGGCACCCGCTTTATGCAAGTCTATGAGATAAGCACGGACGGAGGAAGGCCGGATTTATATTCTTCGTTATACATGGAAAATATAGCCCTCAGCAAAGATGGCAGTAAATTATTATACAATGACTACAAAGGTTACGAGGACCCTTGGCGCAAGCATCATCAATCTTCTATCACCCGTGATATCTGGTTATGTACGCTTGGAAAAGATCGCTCTTTCCAGAAAGTAACCACTTTTGGCGGTGAGGATCGTAATCCTGTATGGGCCGCGGATGGGGCGTCTTTCTATTACCTAAGCGAGGAGAAAGGAAGCTTTAACATCTTCAAGAAGGATTTGGCAGGCAACAGCGAGAAACAAATCACGACGCATACCACCCACCCCGTGCGTTTCCTTACCTCCGATAATTCCGGGACTCTATGCTATAGTTACGACGGCGAGATCTATACCGTTAAGGAAGGCCAGAAACCGGCCAAGGTGAATATCCAGATCGTCGCGGATAAGATCGAGAACGACGTGATCCATCGTCTTCTGACCGATGGAGCTACGGATATCGCCGTCTCCCCGAATGGAAAAGAGGTAGCGTTTATCACTCGTGGCGATGTTTACGTAACTTCTATTGAATACGAGACGACTCGTCAAATCACGAACACGCCGCAACAAGAGCGCAATATAGATTTCAGTCCCGACGGACGTTCATTGGTATATTCCGCCGAACGGGAAGGAACATGGGGGATCTACGAAAGTAAACTTACACGTGACGAAGATAAGCAATTCACTTACGCCCCGGAATTGAAAGAGGAGCCTCTTGTAGTCTCCGGACAAACCTCGTTCCAACCCTTATACTCTCCGGATGGCAACGAGGTGGCTTTCCTTGAGAACCGCACCACCTTACGTGTTATCAACCGAAAGACCAAGCAGGTCCGCACCGTATTGGACGGGAAATACCTCTATTCGTATAGCGATGGAGACCAGCATTTTCAATGGTCGCCAGACAGCAAATGGTTCTTGGTAGATTACATCTCCGTCGGAGGATGGAACAACACGGATATCGCCCTCGTGAAAGCGGACGGTAGCGGCGAGGTAACGAACCTGACGGAAAGCGGTTATTCGGATGGCGACGCGAAATGGGTATTAGACGGTAAGGCCATGATCTGGTCCTCCGACCGTGCCGGTTTCCGCAGCCACGGTAGCTGGGGTGCTGAGCGGGATGTGTACATCATGTTCTTCGACGGTGAGGCTTACGATAAATTCCGCCTCAGTAAAGAAGAACTGGCCTTGGTAGAAGCGGATGAAAACAAAGATAAGGACGAGGATAAGACATCCGATAAAGATTCCGATAAGAAAAAAGAGGATAAGGATAAGCCTGTAGTCCCCTTGAAGTTTGATTTGGAGAACCGCAAGGACCGGATTATTCGCCTGACCGCTAATTCATCCTCATTGGGAGACGCCGTACTCGCCCCGAAAGGAGATAAACTATATTATTGCGCCGCTTTCGAGAAAGGCTTTGATTTATGGGAACACGACTTGAAGGAAAAGTCCACTAAATTACTGCTCAAGAATGTCGGTCGAGGCACTCTATTCGCCGATAAGAAAGTAGAGAACCTCTATCTTACCGCCGGCGGTAAACTGAAAAAGATAGAGTTGAAGGATAGCAAGGAAAAACCGATCGCTTTCAAGGCCGAGTTCGCTTATCGTCCGGCAGAGGAGCGTGCTTATATCTTCCATCACGCTTGGCGTCAAGTCTTGGATAAGTTCTATGATCCGACACTCCGGGGCATGGATTGGAAAGGGTATGAGACCGCTTACGCCCGTTTCCTTCCGCATATCAACAACAATTTTGATTTCCAAGAGATGCTTTCCGAGCTATTGGGCGAGTTGAACGGCTCCCATACGGGCGCTCGTTACAATCCGGGACTAACCGGGCCGGAAACCGCCAGCTTAGGCGCTTTCTTCGATAACGCATACACGGGCGACGGATTGAAGATCGAGGAAATCATCGCCAAAGGCCCGCTGACATTGGCCGACAGCCAGATAAAGAAAGGCTGTATCATCGAGAAGATAGACGGAACACCGATAAAGAAAGACGCCGATTATTATCCACTGCTAAGCGGTAAAGTCGGTAAGAAAGTAATGCTTTCTGTCTATGATCCTACCAGCAAACAGCGTTTCGAGGAACAGGTAAAAGCGATCAGTAACGGAGAGCAATCGAACCTCCTTTATAAAAGATGGATCGAGAATTGCCAAGAAACCGTAGATAAATTATCGAACGGGCAAATCGGGTACGTACATGTAAGAGGTATGAACAGCGAGAGTTTCCGCGAGGTCTATTCCGCCTTATTAGGCCGTTGCCGGAATAAGAAAGCCGTGATCGTGGATACCCGCCATAACGGAGGTGGCTGGTTGCATGATGATCTGGCTACCTTATTGAGCGGCAAGGAGTATCAGCGCTTCGAGCCTCGCGGACAATACATCGGTAGCGATCCTTACAATAAGTGGACCAAACCGTCCTGTGTCTTGATGTGCGAGGATAATTATTCGAACGCTCATGGTTTCCCTTGGGTTTATAAGACCTTAGGTATCGGCAAGCTGATCGGCGCCCCGGTTCCGGGAACCATGACAGCCGTATGGTGGGAAACGCAAATCGATCCGACCTTGGTGTTCGGTATCCCGCAAGTAGGCGTGAAAGATATGCAAGGCAATTATCTGGAAAACCAACAATTGCAACCGGATGTCGAGGTGTACAATACTCCCGAGGCGCAGCTCTCCGGCGAGGACACGCAATTAAAAAGAGCGGTAGAAGTGATGCTGCAAACTGTAAAATAGCTTTTCTAGGCCTCGGAAATGACTTTTCAACCTTGTAAAATGCCTTCCGAGGCCTCGGAAATGACTTTTCAACCTTGCAAGGTGGTTTCCGAGATCTCGGAAGCCTCTTTCACTCACATCGAACAGAAGAAAGAAACGAAAAACGGAACCGTGAAGTCCACCAAGATCCCGTGAAAGATAGAGACAAAGACCAAATCCTTTCCGCAATAACGGGTGATGATCGGCAATGTCGTATCCATCGTAGTAGCTCCTCCCGCGCAGATCGGAGATAGCCTTCCGAAATATCTAACGAACAACGGAGCGCCCAGCAAGGCGAATATCTCACGGATAATATTAGCGATCAAGGCGATCGTTCCTAACTCCGCCGCCAATTGCGCCCCCAGCGTCGGTTCTTTTAGCTCTGTTATCAAGATGGAGGATAATGAATAATAGGCGAAACCGCTTCCGACCGCCAAACAATCGAACACACTCCATTTGGTAAGAGCAAGGCTGATCAGGGCGGAGAAGCTCAACGTCCCGATAATAGTAGCCAGAGGCACCAATAAGAGTTTCGGCCGTATACTCGATAAAATCTCTTTCAGTTTCTTATCGCTTCCGATGCTAATCCCTACTTGAAACATCAAGAGGTAAAGTACATAAACCGTTATATCATTCTCGATAATGACCCCGGGCAGATAACCGCTCCATCCCAGCAAGCACCCCAAGGCAAAGAAGCCCACGACGATCAAACTCCCTTTCATCCCCGGCTCCTTTCCTTAAAAAAGAAATGATAAACTCCCCACGCCGCCAAGACGCTACCCAACGTACCGGCCGAAGCGATCAACAAGGCTTGCCCGCCCAACGTCGTAAGATTATTCACGATAGACTCATTGGCCCCTACCGAAATTCCCAGCAGGAACAAAAGAAGAAGAATCGTATAAGAAATAGGCTTACCGATCTTTTGCAGCCATTCTACTTTACGAAAGAAATACCCGACGGCAATGCCGCAGAACATGATTCCGATTACTGTAAACATCCTTTTGTAGTTTTTGCCGCAAAGTTAACAGAAACTCACAGTACCACAAAGCGGTTACTTCTTCGTTTTCTTGAATTTCACGGGAATCTGCATACCTCCGGCGTCGGCCATTCCCTCTAACTTATTTCCTTTCTGGGTCATAGTTAAGTCTACAGGCGTTCCATCCACATAAAAAGAGCTAGTATAGGTATCTCCTTTCGCCTTGATATCATTTATCTCCAAGGTACTACCTTGTATATTCACTTTAGCGGTCAACTTGCCGTTCTCTTGCTTTATCTGAAAACTTCCATCTTGATATCCATACGGAGCGTCGGGGGCAGAGAAGGACCAATCGCCTACGAGCTTACTGAGATCTGCGGCTTTATCCTGTGCCGAGATCGTGATACAAAACAAAAGGCATAAAAGGGTGGTAAAGGCTTTCTTCATGTTCGTTCCCATAATCTTATGAATTAAATGAGTAATAGATTTAAATAACGTTCCAAATGTAGTGATTAATTTTCGATCTTCCGAGATATGTTCTAATATACGAGCATCAAATTCTTTCCCCAAGGGAGGTAATGCCTCGGCCTCATGAGATACGAACCAAGCCTTATAGGGTAATAAGTCGGGAGGTACCACCGCTGAGGAGAAAAACTGGCGTAATTCCCGCTCTTCCTCCACGGATGTGGCGCATTCCCAATATTTATCCAGCAACTTATTTATTCGTTGATAGTCCATACACGATCCATAAACAGATTACCTTACCGCATACCGCTCCATCCTTTCCTTATTTCCGGAATACGTTTCCCTCAATGCCAGATTACGCGCTACCATCATGCAATAGGAAGGTAAGTTCTCAATGACAATCCAGCTATCCCGGTCTTCCCAAACCTTAAGCAGGGCTTCCTGAACGATCTGCTCAGACTGCTCCACGTCTCCGGTAATCCGGAAAACAACCCGGAAAAGGTTATTCTTCAGCGGCAATATCTTTGTCGTAAATTCGTTTGTTCCCATACTTTTTTATCTATAAGACGAGCCAAGCCCGAAAAAGGTTGCAGATTTTAAAAGGAAATTTCCAATATTCCCCCAAAGCCATTATCTTTGTGACAGATGATTGATAATTCGCTTATTACAAACTAAATCAATAATAACAGTGAAAAGAACGATCTTATTTTTTCAGGCCGCTCTTGCCTGCCTGCTGGTAGGATGCAAGCAAGCGCCGGAGTCGCCGCGACTACAAGATGAGGTGAGGTATGTAGACCCATTCATCGGAACCGGGTTCCATGGACACACATTCCCCGGAGCTACCCGTCCGTACGCGATGGTACAACTAAGCCCGGATACCCATATCTTGGGATGGGACGCAAGTAGTGGTTACCATTATGATGATGACCATATCTACGGGTTCAGCCACACGCATCTTTCTGGTACGGGTATCGGCGATCTGGGTGACGTAGCTTTATTACCTTTCTCCGGTGGAGATTCCATCAAACCAGTAGCTACCTTCAAGAAAGACACTGAGAAAGCGACACCGGGGTATTATGCCGTACGCTTGGATAACTTTGGCATCAACGTGGAATTGACTTCTACGGATCGTGTAGGTTTCCACAAATATACATACGACAATCCCAAAGAACGTCGTGTCCTGCTTGACTTAGGGCATATCCTTCAACCGAACTGGGGACATAAGCTGATCGGTAACCAATATTTACTTGTAAACGACTCCACGGTGGAAGGTACCGTGAAGACACAAGGTTGGGCGCATTTCCATTCTATGTCATATCGGATTACTTTCTCGGAACCGATCGAGACGGTATACCAATACATCGGAGGGAAATTACGTAAAGACTCCTTGTTCTTACGCCTAAATACGGCAGAAGATTTGAAGTTCCATTACAAATTCGCAGAAAAGGCACAACCGCTTTATGTAAAAGTAGCCTTATCCGTAGTCGATCCGGAAGGCGCCGAGAAGAATCTCGAGGCAGAATTGCCCGGATGGGATTTCGATAAGACCCGTGAGGAATCAACGCATATTTGGAACGAGGCGTTAAACTTGATCCAGATCGAGGCAGATCCGAAAGTCATGGTCAATTTCTATACGGCGCTCTACCATACCATGATCGCCCCCTTCGCTTATCAAGATGTGGACGGGCGTTATCTGGGTATGGACAAGAAAGTGCATACCGCCGAACCGGGTTACGTAAATTATTCCGTATTCTCCTTGTGGGATACGTTCCGTGCGCTTCATCCGTTAATGACAATCATTAATCCGGACTTAGCGACTGATTGGGGTAAGGTACTCGTGCAAGGTTATAAAGAAGGTGGAATATTACCCAAATGGCCTTTAGCCTCTAGTTATACAGGTTGTATGGTAGGATATCCGGCCGTCTCGGTCCTCGCCGACCTTGTAGCGAAAGATTTAGCGGAAGGTGATATGAGCACGTGGGCGGAAGCCGGCGCACGTTCTTCCGTTTACCGTGAGGATCTTGCCGAGAAGTTCAAAGGAACCCGTGAGCTGGATCTGATCACGATGCATCCTTACTATAAGGAGAAATATGGTTTCGTCCCCGCCGACTCTGTTCCTGAATCCGTATCGTGGGGATTGGAGATGGCATACGAGGATTGGTGTATCTCCCAAATCGCCAAGAAGGCAGGTAATATAGAGTTGGCGAATGAGTATGCCAAGAAAGCAGAATACTACAAACGCTATTTAGATCCCGAGACGAAAATGATGCGTCCGGTAATGGGCGACGGTTCTTTCCGTACTCCATTCAACCCTCGCTATTCTTCGCATATGAAAAGCGACTATACCGAAGGGAATGCCTTTCAATGGAGTTTCTTCGCACCACATGATATGGATAACTTCATCGCCGCTATCGGTGGCAAGAAAGAGCTGGAAACACGTTTAGACACCCTGTTCACCACCTCTTCCCAGATTGACGGGGCGGAAGCCTCCGGAGATATTACCGGATTGATCGGCCAATACGCTCATGGAAACGAGCCGAGCCACCATATGGCCTATCTTTATAACTGGACAGATTCTCCATGGAAAGGGCAAGGGTATTTAGATTATATCATGCAGAATTTCTACACGAATGAACCGGATGGTATCATCGGTAATGAGGATTGCGGACAGATGTCTGCTTGGTATGTCATGAGCGCCCTAGGTTTCTATCAGGTAAGTCCGGGTATTCCGGTTTACACGTTGGGCCGTCCGATGGTAAATAAGGCTTCTATGCACGTAAAAGGCGGTATTTTCGAGATCGTGGCGACCAACAATAGTCCCGCCAATAAATACGTTAAAGAAGTCAAGCTAAACGGTAAAGTCCTAGAGACTCCTTTCATCAGCCACTCCGATATCATAAATGGAGGTAAGCTTGAGTTTATCATGACCGATCAACCGGTAAAATAAATTCATATAAAGAAACATAAAAACAAAGGGCGAATCAGTACACTGGTTCGCCCTTTATCTTATATTTGCCCTCAAACGATTAAATTGAAAAGCTATGTTACTCACAACAACTAACACGATCGAAGGAAAAGAAATTACCCAGTACTTCGGAATCGTATCCGGTGAAACGATCATCGGAGCGAATGTATTCAAAGATTTCTTCGCAGGCATCCGGGATATTGTCGGAGGACGTGCAGGTTCTTACGAGAGTGTCTTACGCGAAGCGAAAGAAACGGCCTTGAAAGAAATGAGCGATCATGCGGCACGAATGGGCGCAAACGCTGTAATCGCCGTAGATCTAGATTATGAGACCGTAGGAGGAAGCGGAAGCATGCTGATGGTTACCGCCGCCGGGACAGCCGTACGCTACCAATAATCCCCAAAATGAAATACTTTGGAGCCGGATTAAGCGAATCACATAAAGAACTAAACCGCATTATCCGTAAACCGGAATTAATAGAGCAAACCAAGGAGCTCTTTCTTGAGATTCATGGAAAATTACACCTCTCTGTGGTGTCTGGTAATGAGAGAAACGAGGTCGATGAGCTAGTCGGAGATTTAAGAGAGGATGAATATGCCATTATGCCTACAGCGAAAGATGAAACCATCGCTTGGGTATTATGGCATATCAGCAGAATTGAGGATCTGACCATGAATATATTAGTTAACGGGGAAAAGCAGATCTTCAATGAAGACTGGCAAACCCGAATGAATTCTCCTATCAGAGATACAGGAAATGCCTTATCTGATAACCAGATTATTCAGCTAAGCAAAAGCCTACGTATTCAAGAACTCTTAGAATACAGGAATGAAGTAGGACGAAAAAGCAGAGAAATCATCCAAACCTTATCTCCCGATGACATACGCCGCAAAATCCCAGCTCAAAGGATAAGCCGGATATTAGAAGAAGGTGGAATCACAAATCATGAAGATTCGATTTGGTTGCTTGATTTCTGGGCTAAAAAAGATATAGCTGGTATTTTATTAATGCCTCCTACCAGACATGTCATGTTACATCTAAATGACTGTTGTAAATGGAAGCTAGCTATAAGAGACAGACATCATTGAAAATTAAACGGCTGGTGTATATACCAAAAAAAGGAGCCAATCTTTCGACTGACTCCTTTCACCTAAGACGGCGGCTACCTACTCTTCCACTGTTACGCAGTACCATCGGCGTGACGAGG
>ERZ772937.1390-NODE-1390-length-17791-cov-24.577075_pt1 | contig 17791 bp, 18 predicted proteins | sample MGYA00512113_ERZ772937 | MGnify/ENA primary metagenome ERZ772937 (study PRJEB29015, sample SAMEA2737649) | human gut metagenome | biome: human gut; feature: human-associated habitat; material: faeces | place: China | collected 2012 ... | reverse complement strand
AAACACACAGGACAGCTCCTATGTTAAGCTGTCCTGTGTGTTTTTTTTCAAAAGTAATTGATAGATTTTCTGCACGTCATAATCCGGTGCATTCTGACGAAGTACATCGTAAATCTGCTCAATGACAGTAAACTCTTTTTTAATTTTTTACAATCCAGTTACCATTTTTATAAACATTGCTACTTCCTTATCCAGCCACTCCCCATACCCCGGTAATTCCCAGACTGTCCAGCTTGCACTATCCATTTCAGACTGCACCGCCAGATATCCATTATCGCCCTGTCTGTAAATTAGATAATCCCCATGTCCTGTCTCTGTGGTTCCTGTCTCAGAACGAACCTGTTTTTGAACAACTCTTACCCATGTATCATACCCTTCAGTATCAATGATTTCATCATATTGCTCCAAATATCGGCTGCTTTCCGCAATATAACCATTCTCCTCCTGCACCTGTTCGATTCCTTCTGTATTAATTCCAGCACCACCCCGCGGTGCTATCCATGCAAGTGCATTTATGTCTTGAACAATTCCGGTAAGTTCAGGCGTATCCGTATCAAAAAACTGAACTTCATTTTCCCAGTTTATGATCACACGACTGGTAGACGCTCTTTCTTCCTGTTTCTTCTGTGAAATTAATTTAACATTATGAACCAAAAATCTATCATCTGACCACTCTAACTCTATTTGCAATTCCTCTGGCAGACGATAAAACAGTTTCTCATATAGAATTAATTTTTGATCTCTGGCATCTGCTCTCCAAGCCATATTTTCTTCTTTACCCGTATCTTCCCCATACTCCACAAAATAACTATCATACACTTCTCTCTCATTAACAGGAATTGTATAAAACTCCTCAAAATTCAAACAGCGGCTGGAAATGTTCACTTCGTACTTATGATCTGTTTTTTTACAAGAAACCGGAAACCTAATTTCTGTCGTCTGCTTTTCCGTCCATTCGACATTTTTATATGTTCCATTTTCACTCATAAAAACTGCTATTTTGCTTCCACTTTCCGGATAATCGCTCCCCATATCCTGCCCAATATATACAATATCCTTCATTCCATCCGCATTAAAATCTTCTGTCAGAATGGATATCCCAATCCATGCGCTCTCAAATGGTCCAATTTCTAACAACTCCCCACTTCCAAATATGATTGCATACATTTTTCTCCCGTCCTGGAGAAAATATTGAAGTACTCGGTCTTCTTGACCGTCTCCATCGAAATCTCTATGAACAAATTCTCCTTGTAATACATCCACCAAATCTAAATATCCCTCATAGTCAAACAGAAAATCCACATATCCCATCGATGTTGTTTCTTCTGGAAATTGTGATACAGTTCTTCCGTCCATTAACTTTGGCTTAACTTTCTGGCAAGCTAAAAGGAAAAGAATGAAAATCATTATGACGATCAAAGCACTTTGAATGAATCTTTTTTTTATAATACCTTTTTTCATATTCATGCCTCATTTATAATATTGAAATTATCTTTTTAGTTTTATTTATTATAAAATAAATATATATCTTTTTCAATACTGTTTAATCTCAAATACGTCCGCCAGACACCAGCTCCACTGTTAAAAAATAAATCTTTTGGAAAATCCGCCGGAAGATCAAAAATGCTGCACTCTCAAGTTCCTATGGAATCTACCTTTTCATAAATGGCAAGCAAAATAGCTGTCATGGCTGCAATTCAAACGTAAAAACTGCTCTTTTATCTGTTGGCTGAAGCTCTACTTTATCCTCTCCTTCTACTTGTAAAGTCATTCCGTCCACGTTCATTCCGATTTCTTCATAAGTCAGCGCTGCAGCTCCAACATTAATTTTTACTCCTTTTTTTGTGCCGTCTTTATAATTTGCAGTACAGGTAATAACCACTCCATCTACAAGTTTTTGATATGCTGCTGCCACTTCCTCCTGTGTTTTTTTCTTTTGTTCTACAATACTGTCAAAATCTGAAAACGGAATTTCATCATTACAAAAGGTTACCCACACTCCTTCTTTCTGCTGATTTTCATAGGAAACTGTGTATTCAACAAAATCGTTTACTTTCTGCTGCATGACAATTTCTCCATTATCATCAAAAATTGGATTGAGATACCCATTGCTATTTTCATCCAATGGCTTTCCGCTCTCGACAGCACTCTGAAAATCATCGGTAATATTTTCACTTATTTCAAAATATCCTTTGTTGATACTGTAAGTTACACTTTCTATATTCTCACCTTCGCAGTAAAGTGGCATATCAATTTTATAACTTGCTGTATTCATATCGCTGTCCCCATTAATCGCATAACCAAACCTGTCATTTTGTGCGATTGCTACAGGCTTCTGTGCCGTCACTTCTGCCTGTGCCGCCATTACTTTCATGGTAAACATATTCTCTTTTTCTGTTGTCGTATGTTCAGCCACTGTTGCTTCTTTTTCTTCCTGCGGTCTGTTGAGATAGTTGTTTGTTGTGGATGCAACAATAATAATCGATGCACAGGCAGCCATTGCTACAAACAATTTTGTTACTTTTAAATTTTTTTTACTCATATTAGTTTCCCTTTCCGATTGAATCTGTGAAAAGGCGACATCTGCTTTTTTCTGAACGATTTCTGGCACTTGAATATCACTATTTAAAATTTCACTCACTTTTTTTGACATGAATCTCACCTCATTTTTCCTTATAATAAACTTCCAGCTTTTCCCGTCCACGTTGTAAACGTGTTTTCACCGTACTTTCAGGAATTTTTAAAATGTCAGAAATTTCTCTGATACGATAGCCCTCGCTGTAAAAAAGAATCATAATAATCCGGTATTTTTCATCTAACGCTGCGAGTGCCTCTTTTAATTCCAGATTATATTCATCGCAGGCTGCTGGTTCCTCGTACTCATCCAAACAAATGATATTCTGATTTTTCTTTCTGATATCATAGCATTTGTTGATGAGGATTCTTGTCATCCATGTTTTAAAATACCGTATCTTCACTAATTGATTCATTTTTTCCCAGCATATCAGAATCGTATCTCCGATTGCATCGGCAACATCTTCATCATTCATCAAAATTGCATACGCAACTTTATACATATCCGTCATATAAAGCTGCATTAATTCTGTGAAAGCTTCCGACTCATGCCTTTTCGCTCTTTTCACAAGATCATCTGTTTGTTTTTTCATAATGCTTTTCTCCACGCGCGCAGTGAATGTAAGACAGTCGCTTTTCTTCTTTTTTTATCTTACATATATTAGACAACAAAATGTGTATAAAAGTCTCATAAAGGGACTGTAAAATAAGTACATAGATAAAAAAGCGCCAGTTCCGGCAAATGTCGGTTCTGGCGTTCTGTGCTATTTGCTTATATATGGCTCAAATGCGTCCATTCCTTCATAAGAAAAAAATCCGTATTGCATTGCCTCATTGCACATTCCATAACAGGAAAGTTTCTCTGGTCTGACAGTCTCCTCCTCCGAATAATACCATGACGGCCACCATATCAGAAAATCTTCCGACAACTGTTCTATTGGCGTTTCTGGCATATATAAAGTAAAATTCTCACCATTTTCCAAACCATATGGCTCATCTTCTTTTAGAAATCTGTATCCATTCTCAATCCACATCTCTGGAACATTCAACACCTCTAATTTTTCTAAAGACATTGTATAATAATATTGATCAATGCGCTCAATATCTGTAAATTTGCCCTCAAACTCACAGATTGCTACTGTTCCTTTTGGAAAATCTTTCTCTGCGTATGCATCATAATCCGAATACTCTCCTGAAAATGAACCATCTCTGTTTAATCTTAAATACGTCCGCCAGCCACCAGCTCCACTGTTAAAAAATAAATCTTTTGGAAAATCCGCTGGAAGATCATTATCTGTATTCTGTTGCATTTTATCCGTTACCGCTGCATTCTTTGCAACGTTTCTTTTATCTTCATCAGAGTACAAAGTACATATATATAACATTGTTAATATAAATACGCCCATTCCCAATACACTTATCCATTTCTTTTGCTGTACCTTATTCATATCCACTCCTCTTCTATTTTTATAAATATTATATGCCTCTTTTGAATAATCCATTTTTATCATTCATCACACATAATTTTTCTTTCATTTAGAACTCAAATCACTTATCACCAAACTTGTTGGCAATAAGTGATTTTTCTTCATATAGAACAATATTTTCCTATTCTTTTTGTTCTATCGAAATCCGTTCCATTTTTTTCTGAATTTCATCCACGCTGTTTCTAATATCCTCAACAACAGCATATTTTTCTGTCATATCAGAAAGTAGTTTCTGGTAATTTACCTCTCTCTGATCTTGCTTTTCCACTAATTTTTCATTATTTTTGATTGTGTATAGAAATAATGAAATAAATAGAAGAACCCAGATTCCCTGCGTGGTTGCAGCTTCAATTAATGCCTGTTCCAAATGCATCATCTCCTTTCAAAATATTAAGAAGACGATTATTACATGAATAGAAACTACCATTAGTTATAAAGATAACCCCCGCTCACAGTTATACTAGATGAACTAACATTTTCGACATAAATTTTATATGTTCCTGCACTGCCCACTTCAAACGCATGAGAACACATACCAGAGCCATACACATAGCGCAGTTTTCCATCCGGCATAATCAGACCATACCGCACTTCGTTTTCGAATGGATTGTTTGAAAGCGAAACCGTAATCATATTCTGTCCGCTAATACGGATATTCTCCCATACCGCAGCCTCAGATTTCCCTAATTTTTGCTCCGTCAAATCACCATTCCCCTGTGGCAGCTGCTCCTCATTTCCATCATACACAATTGTCACTTTGGAAGCGTCAAAATTTTCTTCGTACTCAGTCTCTTCCACAACCACATCCTCAACTTCCACTTTCGTCTGAGCAAAAAGTCTTTCATATCCTGCTTTGAAACCCTCCCCAGATGCCAGTGTCGTTGTGGTGCAGACCGCACACAAGAACACGACAAGTGTAATACCGCCAATTCTTTTGAAATCGTTTTCTTTCTTATAATTCTTCATTTGCAGAATCCTGCTTTTGAAATTGCTTTTTTTCCGAAATCCGGTGACCATCTTCGGCATCCAGAGATGCGACTGTTCCAGGCCGTCCACCGCAACGGTGTAATACTCCTGCACGGTATATGGATATGCGGTTTCACTGCACACATAGCGGTCGCACGCAATCTCGCCCCACATATCAATGCTTCGGAGCAGTCCGTTCATCATCGGATTGCACCAGAATATCAGTTTTAAAAAAATGCCCATCTTTTTCATTTCCAGAATATGCTGTCTGATATGGACAAGTTCGTGATACAGAATCGTTGTAAGTTCTTTTTCTTCATACTCCCGCACCGGAAAAATGATTTTTTTCTGCCGCCAACCGATGACAATCGGTGATGTCACTGCATAGTTCTGGTACAGTTCCACATTTCCTTTCATTCCCAGTTCCTGTATTATTTTGTTCTTTTCGGTTTCCGGCAAACGAAATCTGACGCTTTTCTCCAACACTTTTTGAAATTTCAAATACTGGACTACATATTTTGCGAGATTCCAGACTGCACCCACGATCCATATTCCTGCGATCACACACTGCACATTGTAAATAAACGGTGTGCGCAAAAATAATGTTCCATAATATGCTCCGTGACTTCCCGGAACATGGGTTGAAATTTTCAGATAACTATACATAATTGGAAAAATAAAAAAAGCTTCGACAATTCCAAGCATGGGATAGATGTATTTCAGTTTTTTCCTCCGCGCCATGTTCTTTTTTAATACACTCCAAAATCCATAGGCAATTGCACCTGTGATGGAATTAAGAAAAAGAATATAGAACAATTCATTTGTCCATCTCATTGAATTTTTCTCCTCACAGCCCCTTATTTTATACCCCATCTGGCTGCCTGTGGCATTTTTTCAAAAATGCTATGGAACAGCTCATTCTGTCCTCCGAATGGAATTCCGGACTGATCCACTGCGATCAAATGATAGTCTTTTGTGAAAAAAAGCAGTAAATTTTTCTTCCTTCTCACACGAACCACCTGATTATAAGGAATCACATAACATTCCGCATTTACGTTATTCGTTATCTTTATATCATTTTCTTCAAACAAAACATGCTATGTAAACTGCGTCACTTTATATTTTTTCAAAATACGCGACCTGCGTTTTCCACGCCAGAAATACTGTACTACCATTTCCAAATTCAGCCACAAAAGCAGAATTAAGAAAAAAGCTCCAATTGAAACCGGAAACTCCGGTGAGAAAACACTGTCATATCCTATTATGATCACACTGAACACAATAAATAAATCTGCCAGAACAATAAAAAGAACTCTAAAAGCTTTTCCCTCAAATGTATTCTTTTGTTTCACCTTATACCTCACCATTTTCACAATATTGATTATTACTTCTTTTTGCGCTTAGTAACTCACATATCCACCCTCAAGGTCAACGTCACCGGTACTTACATTTTTCACAAATATTTTATAATTGCCACTGTTTGAGATTCTAAAATTGTGAGTGCCGCTGTCGATTGCGTAAACATACCAGAGCTTTTCATCCGGCGTCATAATTCCATAGCAAACCGTCTGACCCGCAGGCATGATGTTCACGCGGATTGCAATACACTGATCACGATCTGCATAAACAGTTCCCGCAAAAAACATCGTACCCGACTCTAAGGTACTGATCTGAAATTCCTCGTTACCCTCAACAGGATTTTCATCCGGCAATTCCCCGGATACAATTGTTTCCTGTTCCGGTACAAACATTTCCTCATACTCTGTGTCTTCGATCACCTCTTCTTCGATCTCCACTTTCGTACTCTCGAAAACTCTGTCATATCCAGCCCGGAATCCCTCCCCTGCTGCAAATGTCGTTGTGGTGCAGACCGCACACAAGAACACAACAAGTGTCATACCGCCAATTCTTTTGAAATCGTTTTCCTTCTTATAATTTTTCATTTGCAGAATCCGGCTTTTGAAATTGTTTTTTTTCCGAAATCCGGTGACCATCTTCGGCATCCAGAGATGCGACTGTTCCAGGCCGTCCACCGCAACGGTGTAATACTCCTGCACGGTATATGGATATGCGGTTTCACTGCACACATAGCGGTCGCACGCAATCTCGCCCCACATATCAATGCTTCGGAGCAGTCCGTTCATCATCGGATTGCACCAGAATATCAGTTTTAAAAAAATGCCCATCTTTTTCATTTCCAGAATATGCTGTCTGATATGGACAAGTTCGTGATACAGAATCGTTGTAAGTTCTTTTTCTTCATACTCCCGCACCGGAAAAATGATTTTTTTCTGCCGCCAACCGATGACAATCGGTGATGTCACTGCATAGTTCTGGTACAGTTCCACATTTCCTTTCATTCCCAGTTCCTGTATTATTTTGTTCTTTTCGGTTTCCGGCAAACGAAATCTGACGCTTTTCTCCAACACTTTTTGAAATTTCAAATACTGGACTACATATTTTGCGAGATTCCAGACTGCACCCACGATCCATATTCCTGCGATCACACACTGCACATTGTAAATAAACGGTGTGCGCAAAAATAATGTTCCATAATACATTCCATGCCTACCCGGAACGTGCGTTGAAATTTTCAGATAAATATACATAATCGGAAAAATAAAAAAAGCTTCGACAATTCCAAGCATCGGATACACATATTTCAATTTTTTCCTCTTCGCCATACCGCTTTTTGCTATCATCCAAAATCCATAAGCAATCGCACCTGCAAATGAATTAAGCAAAAGAATATAGAACATTTCATTTGACCATCTCATTCGTGTTTCTCCATAAATTACTTTTTCTGGCTATTATTTCCTTTACCTGTTCTGCTGTAGCGTCCTCTGGAAGTTCAACATTAATCGCATCGCAAAGTTCCTGATCATATACAAATTCGCTTCCTATATCTTCATAAATGCGAATTTGAGTATATGGAATCATTCCCTGCGGTCCAGCTCCTGTTTCATATATCGCTCCAATTACAATGTCGTCTTTTCCATTAACTCATTTTCATATAAATTTGTATCTTCTTTCTGATTTTGTTCTGGAATGACTGATTCTCTCTCTGTGTCTGTTCCTAAATTATTGTCTGCACAAGCCGATAACAAAGTCATTGCCATGTTCATTTTAAAATTTCTCCTAATTCACAGCTTTCTATTTTCATCTCCGGCATCCAGAAAATCTGTTTTTTCCATTCAAGATATTCTTGTTCATCTAAATATTTAACGGATTCTCCCTGACCGACAATATATACTTTTCCATCACCATCTTTATCATATTCCTCTGGGAAAACATCGGAATTAATCGGAACATTAGTAATCTGATCTACGCTTACTTTCTCCACAAACTCCTTTTTGTTTTCATCATACTGATATACGGAATAAGGCCAAAAACCGTCCTGATAGTCACTATACATCGAATGAAGCGGACTTGCCTTAATTACTCCGTGCTCATAATAATCGCATCCCCCTGCATATGCAAATTCAAGTTCAAAACCATTTTTTTCTTCCGAATACCGATAGACATATTCTGTTATATCTGCCATATAAAATCCTACTGTAAAAATAAGTAATTCTACAGTGCCATCACCGTCCACATCTGCCACCGCAACTTTGTTCGGGCAATAAGCACGCTCCATATCTTCCCGAAAACGTTCCACATCTACATTACTCTTCTGATGTCCAAAGCAGTATCTCCCATCCGGTAGAAATCCCGTTGTATCCAGTGTTTTGATTGCATTATAATATGCCTCATTGATCTTATCATCCTCCGAAAAACGAGGTACTTTGCGTTTCAGTTTCTCCATATCATAATTTTTGTCTATCTCTTCCAATAACTCTTTATTGCTTCCTAATTCACACCAATCTATTTTCATCTCCGGCATCCAGAAAACCTGTTTTTCCCATGCAAGATATTCTTTTTCATCCATATACGCAACGGATTCTCCCTGACTGATGATATACACTTTTCCATCCCCGTCCTTATCATATTCCTCTGGAAAATTATCTGGATTTTCCGGGGCTTTTGGAATCTCCTCTACACTGGCTGTAAGCACAAACTCGTTTTTATTTTCATCATACTGAAATACACTATACGGCCAAAAATCATCCTGATATATAAAACCTGAGTAAAGCGGCTTTGCCTTAATCACTCCGTTCTGATAATAATTACATCCCGCTGAATATTCAAATTCAAGTTCAAAAGCATTTTTTTCTTCTGAATACCGATAGACATATTCTGCCGAATCTCTCACACAAGTTCCTTCAATAAAAAATAGTAATTCTGCCGTACCATCGTCATCCACATCTGCCACCGCAACTCTTTCCGGACTATAATGCTGTGCCCTCTGTTCCTGAAACCGTTCCACATCTGTTCTGCCGTCCTGCTCTATATAAAAGCAGTATCTCCCATCCGGCAGAAATCCTGTTGTATCCAGTGTTTTGATTGCATTATAATATGCCTCATTGATCTTATCATCCTCCGAAAAACGAGGTACTTTGCGTTTCAGTTTCTCCATATCGTAGTTTTTGTCTATCTCTTCCAATAACGCTTCATTTTTTCTTGCAAGAACAGCCTCTTCGCTCTGGCTCTCCTTTCGCTCGCTGTATTCTCTTTGTTTCCTGTTCAACATTTCTTCATCCCAGTCCAGCGGAAGAAACTCTGATGAGCAGACTGTGTCAAGCTCCGACACTTCATAATATTGCGGCAATACCACACTTTTGTCGCCGACACCCATTCCACATGCATAGAATGTGCCGTCTGTTTTTTCAATGATCGTATTATCCACATAATCATTACCGAATTCTTCCATATCGGTAATATCATCCTCTTTGGCTGAATAATTCAAAAGTCCTGTCCACACGCGCTGCACGTCTTCTGCCACCTGCACCGGCGTTTCAATCATCGTGGCTTTATCCGTTCCGCAGTTTCCACTAAAGTTGTATCCCCACGTCCAGAGTGTTCCATCTTCCTTCAGTGCGGCGTGGTTAAACCATCCGCCTGTGATCATCTTCACATCTGTCAGAATCTGCTGTGGCATTGTGATACAATATCCCGTACTCTGATAATTCCAGATCATTCCCCATGTCCAGACTGTACCATCCTTTTTCAATGCAACTACATCATCACGTCCGCACCTCGCATAACTGACATCTTCCAGCAAAAGTGCCGGACTGGTGACATACCGTTTTGTCGGATATGCCAAATCTTCCACTGGCATTTCTGTATGCTGCAATAACATATAGGTAGAATCGTTTCCAAGACCATAAAGTTTCCCTTCCTCCGTCAGATAGACAACAAAATCTTTCTGGGAATAGTCCACATGCACAACGTGTTCTGCGATTTTACTTTTTTCCTCATGAAATTCCTCGTCCGCATACCCAAGTCCAATCTGCGCATACTCATTATGCCCACTTCCCCAGAGCACACCATCCTCATCAATGGTATACAGATTGAACTGGTCGCCACAGGATTTCATATAATAATCTTCGATTGTCTGTGCATCCAGCCGCATATCATAAAGATCGCCCGCGTCGAAAGAATATCCTGTCTCTTCTTCTGTCTGCGTGTCACTTTCCGTCTGTGAAACAGTTTCGATGGAATTATTTTGAGTTTCATTTTCCTCCATAAACACCATTCCTACAAAAATAATGACCGCCAATGCAATCGTTCCGCCTGTGATGCCGCACTTGATACGATTCTCTTTATTTGCAAAATACTGTTTGATTTTACTGCTCATACTGCTTTCCCTGTTCTATACCATCCTACTCTTCCAGTTCCTCAATAGCATTCCGAAGTTCCTCAATCTCGTCTTTAGAAGCCGGTTCATCCTTATAAAAAGCGGTGATAAACTGCTTCAGCGAACCGTTATTCCAGAATGCGACAAACTCCCTCGCCTGCTCACTCTTGTAGTCCTCTTCCGTGATGAGTATTTCATAGGTAATAGTTCTTCCAACACGTTTCATCTGGATATAATTTTTCAGGCAGAGTTTTGCCAGATAAGTCGATACCGTCTGTGGCTTCCATTCCTTTCCGTATCCCTCATTTGCATTCTTTACGATTTCTGCCAGTGACATCTCATGGTCTGCGTCCCAGATACACTTCATCACAATTGTCTCTGCTGCGGTCAGTTGTTTTGCATTCATTTTCTCTTCCTCCTGAATCATTCCATAACTATATAAACTATAAATTTAATTTGCAATTACTTACTATATACTATACGATTTAATTCCATATTGCAATCTTTTTCTGCGCATCCCTGCGGCGCATTACTACTTTCCCTCAACAGGGTACTTCCATTTTTTAGGCTCAAAAAGGACTGCACAAGGCAGTCCTCTCTCTGTTCTCTCTATTTTTCTATTCTTCATCAATTGCTGCAATCGCCTTCAGATTCTCCAATGCTTCGAATGTATGATCGACAGCTGTTGAAAAATTGCTTACACTGTCATGCAGACCATCCATATCCGTTCTGCTTGCGGAAGTGCTTGCAGAAATCTCCTGCGTGATTCCTGACAAAGTAGAGATTCCGTCTACGATCACTTCATTGGCACTTAGAACGGCAGATACCTCATCGCTTACCGTCGTCATATCTCCTACTAAAGATTTCACATCTTCCTCAACGGTTATAAAACTTTCATGTACCGTTTTTACCTTTTCACGCTGCACATCGATACTGTCTACCGCATTCTTAAGTTCGGTCTGTGTATCCTTTGTGATAGCAGTCAGTTCATTCATGATCTGTGTGATCTGCTCCGTTGATACCTTGGTCATTTCTGCCAGCTGGCGGATTTCCTCTGCAACAACGGCAAAACCTTTTCCAGCATCTCCTGCTCGGGCAGCCTCGATTGAAGCGTTCAGTGCTAACAGGTTTGTCTGGCTGGAAATATTTAAAATTGCATCTGTGATTCCGGATACTTTTCCAACATGTTCCACCAGTTTCTCAATGGTCTGGGAAATCTGCTCTGTGGACTGATCTACGATCACGGACTGTCTTGCCAGTTCATCCGACTCATTCTTGCCAGTTTCAATGACACCCTGCAGCTTCTCCGTTGTCTCCAAAGCTCCTGCTGCCGTCTGATTGGTGTGCTCTAAACGCTCCTGGATCTCATTTGTTTTTTCTGACTGCGTCTGTGTCTGTGTTGCTGAACTGTCAGCGCCATTTGCAATGATTCCGATTGCGATCTGCGTATTGTCGATCGTGCTGGATATCTGGGATAAATCTTTTCTGACCTGCGTAAACTGCGCATCCACGTCGTTTACGATAGTCTCAACTTCTTTTGCTACCTGTAACTGCTTCTCTGCTTTTACTTTTACTGCGTCCGTCTCCTCATTGGAAAACTCGATCAGACGCCTGATCGCCTTACATCCGCCAAACACACACATGATCAGACAGATACATACGAGAAAAACCGTATTCAACTGTTCTGCCTTGTCCGCCGGATTATTTACAAGGATCTGGGCCATCTTGGTAATAATAAATACTAAGGTTGCACCCGCTCCCCACATGATCAGAAATTCGTTCAAATATACAGACAATGAAAGCAAAACCGGGAAAATCAGCATCATAACTGTTGGGTTCTGTAAATAAGAAATAATTCCAAATCCGATACAAAATCCAATTGCTATAAACAGTTCCGCTTTTCTTTCATAAATATTCTTTGCCACAAAAATGGCTGTCAGCGCATACCAGATCACATAAAATGAAACAAATATTATTTTCTCAAGCGTTGTCCGATCCGATGTGAGCATGATCAAAATATAAAAAACATATGCCATTGTAACGGTAAGACACGTCGTGATATTGGCACGTTTCATTTGATCCGGTGGTAAATCTTTTCTGGTAAATTTCATATTCCTATGCCCCTTTACATAAAAAATAGCAGCTCTGTAATCAAATATTTTCATTTTTATTACAATGCACAAATCTATCTCTATGATAATACTTCATTCGACAAACGTAAACATCTTTTTCGAAATAGGGAGCAAAAAATTTTCGTTATTTTTTATCCGACAGCACAAAAAGAACTGCTGCATATTTCTATGCGCAGTCCTTTTTTATTAAGAAATGAATATTCAAAATGGCCGGTTATTATTTTACTGCATCAAATGCTTCCTGCAGATCGTAGAGAATATCATCAATGTTCTCTGTACCGATTGAGAGACGGATCGTGTTTGGTTTGATTCCCTGTTCTGCCTGCTCCTGCTCGTTTAACTCTGCATGTGTGGTTGATGCCGGATGAATGACAAGTGATTTTACATCAGCGACATTTGCAAGTAAGGAGAATAACTGTAAATGATCGATAAACTCCTGTGCTTTTTTGTCATCGCCCTTAATCTCGAATGTGAAAATGGAACCACCACCATTTGGGAAATATTTCTTGTATAATCTCTGCTGCTCCGGATCTTCGGATACGGATGGATGATTTACTTTTTCAACCAGTGGCTGTTTCTCTAAAAACTCCACAACCTTTAATGCATTTTCCACATGACGCTCGACTCTTAAGGATAATGTCTCTAAGCCCTGTAAAAAGATAAATGCATGGATGGGAGAAAGTGTTGCCCCGGTATCCCTTAATAAAATAGCACGGATTCTTGTCACGAATGCTGCCGGCCCTGCTGCCGCTGCGAAGCTGACACCATGATAGCTTGGGTTTGGTTCCGTGAGCTGTGGGAATTTTCCGGATGCAGCCCAGTCAAATTTTCCACCGTCAATGATGACACCACCGATTGTGGTTCCGTGTCCACCAATGAATTTGGTTGCGGAATGAACCACGATATCTGCGCCGTACTCGATTGGACGGATCAGATATGGCGTGCCGAACGTATTGTCGATGACAAGTGGAATTTTATGTTTGTGTGCGATCTCTGCGAGTGCTTCGATATCAACTACTTCAGAGTTTGGATTGCCGAGTGTCTCAATGTAAACTGCTTTTGTGTTGTCCTTGATAGCGCCTTCTACTTCCTCTAAGTTAAAAGGATCAACAAACGTGGTCGTAACGCCAAAATCTACTAATGTATGTGCCAGCAGATTATAAGTGCCGCCGTAAATATTTTTTGCAGATACGATATGATCACCTGCCTGTGCAAGGTTTTCAATCGTGTATGTAACGGCTGCTGCACCGGAACCGACTGCAAGCGCTGCCACGCCGCCCTCTAATGCTGCAATACGCTGTTCAAAAATATCCTCAGTCGGGTTTGTCAGTCTTCCGTAAATATTTCCTGCGTCACGCAAACCGAAACGGTCTGCTGCATGCTGTGAATTGCGGAATACATAGGAAGATGTCTGGTAAATCGGAACCGCTCTTGCATCGGTCACCGGATCTGGTTCTTCCTGTCCAACGTGTAACTGTAATGTCTCAAATTTTAAATCTCTCTCTTTTAATGTGCTCATGTATTTTCCCATCCTTTTTCTATGTTTTCATTCTTTTTGCCTGCCTGTTTTTCTCAGGTTCTGCTGTTGGAATTATCATATCAAATCAATCGAAAAAGTGTTAATCCATAAAACCATGAGCCGATTATAGGTTTGTCCTATAACTATTGTATTATTTACTTATTCTATACAGTTTTCTTTTCAAAAGCTCATTTTTACGTTTTTGCAATTTTTTTACGTTTTTGTATTGCATTTTTGCAATTTATGTTTTATACTTTTTATTAGAAAAAATTGGAAGGTACATTTTATGGATGTAAAAAGCATTTTAAAAAAAAGACGCTTAGAGAAAAATTTAACACTTGATGATGTCGGTAAATTAGTTGGTGTTTCTGCTGCAACAATATCCAGATGGGAAAGTGGCGACATTGAAAATATGAGAAGCGACAAAATTGTAAAATTAGCAAATGCTTTAGAAATTTCTCCGGCAGTTATCCTTGGTTGGAACGAATCGAAAGTCTATCCTTCTTATGAAGATACCGAAGATATTAATTACTTAAAAAATTTAGGAGAGTCATTACAATACGAAACATACTGGAATTTCTCAATACATTTTGGCGATTCCCTGATTTTAAAAAAACAGGATACGTCACACGCTGTTGAATTAAATAACAATGACATTCAAGAACTGCTTACCGCTATAAAGAACACCCCTAAGCAATTGTTAAAAAATGCTGTTGAGGAAAAATATTCGAACAAGGATTACTATGTTCCTAATCACGATCTGGAACATATATATTCTGGAAAAATTACTTCTGTAGAAGATGCCAAAGCTTATCTCAGTACTTATGGAAATGATATTGCGGCTTTTAATGGTGGCAAACAATTATCAGATAAAGCCCTTATTCAAATGGCAAATATTTTACGAAACGAAAACAACAATTAATAACTCAACTGAAGGTACCATTCAATGAAAAGCAAGCTTACGAAAGAACGCTATATTTATATCTTAAAAAAATTGAATTTTTTACATGTACTCTCTAATAGCCGGAATCCGTTTCTATTAGCCAAATTATTCGAAATTCCCATTCGATTTTATGACTTAGAAGGAGTTCCTGGTTTTATTGATAAAAGTTCTCAAACCATCTTTATTGATAAAAAGCTGGATTATCAATCAAAAATGATTGTATGTGCCCATGAACTCGGTCACTTATTCTTACACCGAACGGATACTTCATTCAATTTATTTAATACCGGAATTGATACAGTTGCAGAATTTGAAGCAAATGTTTTTGCATTTTTATTTTTACCAAAGCATATGTTTTCCAAAAGTTTAGCAGATTTTCAGACAATGTCAGACTTTAATAATTATATAGAAAGTTGCTTAGTCGACCTCTCTGATAGCACCAACTTCTAATTCTACACTTAAAAATATAATACATTTACCCAGGCAGTTGGAGGACATGCTCTCATCTGATCCGAGCCTTACGGAAAGGATGATTATTATGGTTTCATGGAATGACATATTTACCTTTGTCATCATGCTGATGGCAATTCTGACTTACATTGATACCCACAGAAAACATAAGAAATAGCCGTCCTGCTCTGGTCAAAGTTTAGGAACGGCTATCTCTTGATAACTAAGTATTAAATTTCGCCGGATCGGGTGAAGTGCCTCACCTTTCGACTGCCTTGTTAAGTGCATTATAAATCATACAGTTATTTTTGTCAAATACCACTCTACTGTTGCTGTTTTTCCCTGCATTCCCTGCAAAGTCCATAAATAATGGAATTTTTACACTGCAGTTTAAATCCGTGGTCTTCTAAAATATGTTCCGATATTTCCTGCATAAACGCACATTCCAGATGTATGATGCATCCGCAGGAAACACATTTCAAATGGAGATGCTCCTCGCAGTGATGTCCCATCTCCACGTACTGATACACCGCCTGGCTCCCCTTCTCTGCCACATATTTCATGACAGTTCCCTCTTTGGCAAGTTTATCCAGGTAACGGTAAATCGTTGTGATGTTCACCTCGTTATCGTGTTTTTTCAAATACTGGTCAATGTCCGTCACCGTCACTGTGCGGTCGCTGTTTGCCATGAGATATTCTAAAATTTTCTTTCTGCTGGTCGTTGCATAACCATTTCCTGCCATTTTTTCATCTCTTTTCTTTCTCTGTATATGCTTTCACTGTAGCAGATACAATTTTTAACTCTTTCCTCTTAATTTCATACTTCCGCGTATCAATTATTCATCTACATCTGTTAAAATACAATCCCAAGTAACTCAATGATCACGCCCCAGACAACACCAAAGCCATAGAGTGCTGCCATAATTCCGGCATTCTGTTTCCAGTCCCGGTTCAGTCGGAACAAAACCAAAAGTCCAACTCCTGCATTTACCAAAAGTCCGGACATCATTGCTCCTGCTCCGATAATTCCGCTCAGATACAGTTCCGTGATCACCACGGAGGATGCACAGTTTGGGATTAATCCCACAAGTGCTGCGATCATCTCTCCCACCACCGGAATGTCCTGAAATACCACCGCAAGATGATCTTCTCCGATCATTTCAATCACGAATGTCAGCATAAACGTGATGAGCAGAATGTATGCAAAAATCTTGAACGTGTGTTTTAGCGCCGACTTCAAGACACCGTCCTCACAACTGCAATGTTCTTCCTCACAGACCACATGAATATCCATGTCTTTTTCTTTCTTTTTGAAAACATTCACATAAACCAGCTCTGCAAGAAATCCTGAAATAATCGCAATGCAGACTTTTGCTGCAAGAATTTTTACGATTGTTGCCGGTGCGACCGCCTCGGAAATAAAAATCGGAAGCATCTCATCCGACGTAGATAAAAATACCGCAAGCAGCGTTCCAACCGTAATGACTCGTCCGGCATAAAGGCTGGACGCTGCTGCCGAGAAACCACATTGCGGCATAATTCCAAGAAGTCCACCCCACAGCGGTCCGACTTTCCCTGCATTTTTGATTTTGTTCTGCACTTTTCCGCCTGTCGTGTGCTCTAACAATTCCATTAATAAATAAGTGAAAAACAGAAATGGAAGCAGCTTCACGCTGTCTTCGATCGTGTGTGATAATGTATGTTCTAAAATGTGTAACATAACAAACGCCTCCTGCATTTGGTTGTTTCAATCTTAATTTTTCAAATTGCAATCAATTTGTTTTTGCATTTTGTATGCATTTGCAAATTGTTTGCATTTTTGACTGCATTGGTTATTATACACGCTTGGAGATGGTTGTCAAGGGGGATTTTTAAAAGAAAATCAAATATAATATGCAAAAAAAGATGACAAATGTTATAAAGTTCTGCTTGCCTGCAATTATCTCTCATGTTACAATGACAGAAAGCATATTTTACAAAATC
>ERZ772937.1385-NODE-1385-length-17815-cov-19.082264_pt1 | contig 17815 bp, 7 predicted proteins | sample MGYA00512113_ERZ772937 | MGnify/ENA primary metagenome ERZ772937 (study PRJEB29015, sample SAMEA2737649) | human gut metagenome | biome: human gut; feature: human-associated habitat; material: faeces | place: China | collected 2012 ... | reverse complement strand
ATATCGGTTATAAAAAGAAAAAGCGTCTAGCTAAATCAGGAAAAGACACACCTCAGCGTGTAACGACCTTTACCAAATAGTGTAACGGCCTTTACCCAATAGCGTAACGACCTTTACATTAGCATGTAACGGCTTTTACACTACAGCGTAAACAATCGGTAAATACAATCCATTGAAAATAAACAAACTACATCATCGGTCAGCAAGTTCTATCACCTCCAAATCTTTAAACGTTCCCCCATCAACCGCAAAGCGTACCATCGTACGCACCTTATGGAAACCTTGAATGCCCGCAGCGCCCGGATTGATGTGGAGTACATCCAACGTCTTGTCATACTTCACCTTCAGTATATGCGAGTGCCCGCTGATGAACAGCTTTGGGGGACGCACCAGAATGCTGCCCTTGATGGAAGGGTCGTAGTTGCCGGGATAACCGCCGATATGCTTCATCAGCACCTCCGCCCCATCCACCGTGAAACGGAGAATCTGCGGATAGAGCTGCCGTATCTCCTGCCCGTCAATATTGCCATACACGGCACGGAAGGGACGGAAAGCCGCCAGCTTCTGTGCCACTTCCAGCGAACCGATGTCACCGGCATGCCATATTTCGTCACAGCCCTCAAAATATTGCAGGTACTTTTCATCCCAGTAGCCATGCGTATCCGATAATAAACCAACTTTTGTCATCTTTCCTTTGTTTATTAAGACAAAGGTAATTATATTTGGGAAGAATACAATGTGCTAATATGCCACATTAACACCTTAACACCATGGACAACAGATATTTCAAACGTGACATCAGCTGGCTTTCCTTCAACTACCGCGTACTGCTGGAAGCGGAAGACGAGACATTGCCGCTATACGAACGCATCAACTTTATTTCTATATACTCTTCCAATCTGGAAGAATTCTACAAGATACGCGTAGCCGACCATAAGGCCATAGCCACCGGAGCCTCGCAAAGCGATGAAGAGACTATGCAGTCTGCCGCCGAACTAGTAGATGAAATCAACCAAGAAGTCAACCGCCAACTGGAGGAACGTATCCGCATCTACGAACAGAAGATACTGCCCGCCCTGCGGAAACATCACATCATATTCTATCAAAGCCGCAACGTAGAACCGTTTCACCGCGACTTTGTGCGCAACTTCTTCCGCGAAGAGATATTCCCTTATCTGGCCCCGGTGCCCGTAAGCAAGGACAAGGTGATTTCATTCCTGCGCGACAACCGTCTCTATCTGGCCGTACGGCTTCATCTGAAAGGAGCTCCCGCCAGTTCTCCAAACTGCATCCAGTATTTCGTGATGAAACTGCCGTACAGCAAAGTGCCGCGCTTCATCCAGCTGCCCAAGGTGGGGAAAGACTATTATCTGATGTTCATTGAAGACATCATCAAGGCCAATCTGGATACCATCTTCCCCGGTTATGAAGTGGACAGCAGTTATTGCATCAAGATTTCACGCGATGCGGATATTCTGATAGACGATGCCGCCAATACCTCCGAAATCATCGAGCAGGTGAAGAAGAAGGTAAAGAAACGCAAGATAGGCGCCGTGTGCCGTTTTGTATACGACCGCGCCATGCCCCAGGACTTCCTCGACTTTCTGGTAGATGCCTACCGCATAGACCGCCGGGAGCTGGTGCCGGGAGACAAGCACCTCAACATGGAGGATTTGCGGCATCTGCCCAATCCCAACCAAAGCGTACGTCCCATCAAGAAACCCCAGCCCATGAAGCTGACCTGCCTGGACGAACGCGAATCCATCTTCCGCTATGTGGAGAAGAAGGACCTGCTGCTGCATTATCCCTACCACTCCTTCGACCACTTCATCCATTTTCTATATGAAGCCGTCCACGAACCCACCGTGCGTGAAATCATGGTGACCCAGTATCGCGTGGCAGAGAACTCCACCGTCATCAACACCCTGATAGCCGCCGCACAGAACGGAAAGAAAGTCACCGTCTTTGTGGAACTGAAAGCCCGCTTCGACGAAGAAAACAACCTCGCCACCGCCGAGATGATGAAAGCTGCCGGCATCAACATCATTTTCAGCATACCAGGACTAAAGGTACATGCCAAAGTAGCCCTCGTGCTACGCCGCGACAAAGAAGGGCGCAAACTGACAAGCTACGCCTACATCAGCACCGGCAACTTCAACGAAAAGACCGCCACCCTCTATGCGGACAGCGGACTATTCACCTGCAACCCGGTGATTGTAAACGACCTGCACAACTTGTTCCGTACTCTGCAGGGAAAGGAAAATCCGGTGTTCCACCGCCTGCTTGTGGCCCGCTTCAACCTGATTCCTGAACTGAACCGCCTCATCAATCACGAAATAGAACTGGCTCGGCAAGGCAAGCAAGGACGGATTATCCTAAAAATGAATGCCCTGCAAGACCCTGCCATGATAGACCGCCTCTACGAAGCCTCGCAAGCCGGTGTAGAGATAGACCTCATTGTCCGCGGCATCTGCTGCCTCATCCCCGGGCAGGAGTACAGCCACAACATCCGCGTGACACGCATCGTGGATACCTTTCTGGAACATGCCCGTGTGTGGTACTTCGGCAACGGCGGCGCACCCAAGCTCTTCCTCGGCTCGCCGGACTGGATGCGGCGTAACTTGTACCGCCGTATCGAAGCCGTCACCCCCATTCTGGACCCGGACTTGAAGCAAGAGCTCATCGATATGCTATCCATACAACTGTCGGACAAACGGAAAGCCTGCTTTGTGGACGACCGGTTGCGAAACCGCTGGAAGTCGTCGCGACCGCAAAAGGAGAAGGTACGGTCGCAATATAGCTTTTACGAATACTTGAGAGAGAAAATATAAACAACTCTGCCCCAATATACCTCCGGCTCAACAGTCTTTTATAGGACACAGACGTACGGCAGTTCCTCCACTACGTGCTTGCCGAATGGTGAGGGTATCACTATAAGTCACTTCGCGCTCTTCTATAAGTATAGCAGCAGGACATGTCTCATAATCGGACTCAGGAGCATCACGATAAATAGTAGCCAGATAGCTTTTATCTGTATCGAGAAAAGACAGACTGATATTAGCCGTTCGTTCCTCATCTCCCGTGATACTGCCTATATACCAGCATCCCTCTCCTTTATCACAACGGGCAATAGTAACATAACTGCCAATGCATGCTTCCGGCACCACTGTTCTGCTCCAATCTGTAGGACAAGATACTATAAAATTAAAAGGTTCCGGATTAGCCTCGTAATTCTCTATTTCATCCGAAGCCATTTGTAACGGTGAATAGAGCACCACAAACAGCGCCAATTGTTTGGCCAGTGTGGTATGTACACGTGTCTGTGGCATTACATCGTTAACAAACCGAAACGTCACCGGTGTAAAGTCCATCGGGCCTGCCAACCCACGAGTGAAAGGCAATATTACGGTATGAGAGGGAGGATTTCCACCATCTACATCCCAAGCGTCCCATTCTTGTCCACGTACTCCCTCTTGTGTCATCAGATTAGGAAAAGTACGCTGCAAACCTGTAGGAATCACCGGTTCATGATTATCAATACAGATACGGTGACGGGCAGCAGCCTCTATTACCTTGCGATAATGAAGTACACCAAACTGACTGCTATGATATTCTTTCCCATCAAGCAAATCGCCCACATAACCCGTTTTTACTTGATGCACACCATATTTCTCATAGAACTTGAAACCATCTTCCATCTGATTTTCATAATTGGAAACATTACCGCCAGTTTCATGATGTCCTATCAAAGCTACTCCTTTGCTACGCCCATAATCAGTAATACGTTGTATATCAAAATCGGTATAAGGTTTTGTGAAACTAAACTTCCAAGTAGCCCAGTCTTCATTCCACCCTTCCACCAGTACACCTCCCAGGTTATTGGCAGCAGCAAAATCGATGTGACGCATTGTATTCTCTGTTGTGGCCCCATGATGGGGACCGGCATGCCAGGTGTTATGCTTCATGTGATAAGTCCACCAAATTCCAATATAGCGCATAGGTTGTATCCAGGAAGTATCGGTTATACGACAAGGTTCATTAAGATTTAACATGAGACGGGAAAGAAGCAAATCACCGGCAGATTCAGCCACTATCATTGTACGCCAAGGAGATACACGGGTATCGGTAACACGTACTTTCTCACCTGTACTCCAAGGTGTAAGAGCCGCACGTAATGTAACCGTTTTATTATCTTCAAGTTGTTCAACCGGCTTCAAGTTCATGGCAGCATAATCTGTAAGATTTGCTTCATGAATAGCCAAATAAAGGCTATCTGTTGTCTCAATCGTCACCGGAGTGCTTACCCATCCCATCTTACTAAGAGTTTTTTTCTCAAATAAGGCCTCGTAAAAACGAACTCCTTTCACTGGAATACTCCAAGCATCATAATCTGCAGGAAAAACGAATTCAGTCACTTCGTCATCAATAAGAAACTCTTGTAGCTGTTGCTGGCGCGGGAACTCATACCGGAATCCCATCCCATCATCAAAAAGACGAAAAATAATATTCAGTTCCCGCTCCAACGATGTTTCTTCCTTGAGGCATACCCTCAATTCATTATAATGATTTACAATTTCAGCCTCTTCCCCCCATACTGGTTGCCACACATCATTATGCGAATCATGCTTAACCTCTTTTAGAACGAAACCAGTCAAAAGATCTGGCGCATCCTTCAAAACCAATCCCAGACGTGAAGGAAGTAAAATATTCTTCCCCGCATGTCTTAAACAATATCGGGGAGCACCTTCTTCATCAAGTGTAAACTCTAAAGAAAGTTTTCCATTTGGAGAGGTCAACTTGATATGTTCCTGCTGGCATGAAATCATCCATAGGCCTAAACATAAAGCAAGTATAATCTGTAGCGTTTTTTTTAGTTTCATAGTCATTACCGAATTTAATTTTATATATCCAATTCTTATTTTATAAGTCTACTGACAAACAGTCCCTTTCCTTCCTCAGCCGGAATAACACAGAAGTTTACGAAACCACAGACAGACTCCGGTTCAAGCAACGTGGCAACCAAATTTCCTAAAGGTTGTGCCAAAGGTACCAACCAACTACCTATTGGAAGTTCTACATTATCTTCATAGACATCCGTTTCTACATTTACCGGATGAATCCCCTCCCATTCCTTCTCTGCACGATACAGACGGGTTACTTTGTAACGCTCAACTTTTGCTTTTTGTACACGGGTAACTTGCTCAATGTGTACACCCAACGCTCGAAGCTTACATACTGCTTCTGTACAGGGAGCATCGAGCAGATAAGCCTTAGGGCGAGTACGCATCAATTGAGGTGTTGCCTGCATGGCATCAAGGGTTGGCAGTTCAGTCTTAAACAGTTCATTGGCCTTATAATCGATAAAAGAGACTACATGACGTACAGTATCCGAAGTGAAAGTAACATATATCGGTTCAGTAGCTTTCAAGGTGCGCTTCCTGGCTTGTTCTATCTTACGTTTAATTGAAGCACGATGTTGCGCAGCAGTAACCAACGTTTGCCGTGCCACCAAGAAACCGCACTCACTACGACGTGCAAAACACTCCGGTCCCAATCCAATACCTCTTATTTCGACAAAAAGCGATACAGCTCCCGTCAATGCTTGAAAAGTAGAACTGGACTGCGGACTTTTGGCACCTTTTACAAGAACAAGGGAACCATCTGCCACACGAGGAGTAAAGTAGAAACCGGAAGCATAACCGGCACTATTTAAAACGACCTCTGCCTCACGACGAAAAAGTTCTTCAGACAGCGTACGTAAAGCTAAAGGCGCATTAAGATGTCCTGTAGGTAAAAAAAGTACATCAGCAGCATTTGCTGTCGGCACTCCACGTAATAAGTTAAACTCACGACGTAAAGGTGTATATTCATGAATATCAAGAGCTACGTCCGGATTCCATTGCTGATAGGACTGCTTCAACAGCAAAGTGACAGCATCCTCTAATTTGCTCTGATCGCGATTCAAATCGTAACCATCGGCCGAACGACGTTGCTGAATGGCATAACCATCAACATTGGCTATAGGAACCAAAGCCACAGCTATATGATTCAGCAATTCACGTCCTTCTTTTTCACAAAGTAAGTAACGGACAAGCATGCATACAGCCTCAGCACCTGCCGGCTCGTTACCATGCAGTGCCGCTTGAATCCATACCCTTACCTTCTTCTTGTCGGGAGTACCCAAATAAAGTACCGGAATGGTACGTCCTTGTTTGGTAACACCAATATTCTCCATATATGCCAAACCCGGAGAACGTACAACCAATTGTTGTAAATAGTCCTTTATCTCATCAACCGATGCCAATCCGCTACCGTAAGGTTTACTTAGAGTAGGTGTCTCACGGTCAAATTTGGGGTCAGGATAGAAACTTGCAGTTACTCCGGCAGGTTGCTTCGACTGATTTCTATTCCATAACACAAGATTAGCTAATACCACTTCTTGTGCTATCCTCTGTAAATAAAGAGCCGTTTCAGACGGTAGACCTGCATAATAATCGCTGCTAAAAGGCTCACCAAAAAAAATTGCATAAAAGACACAAGCCGCCAAATAACTGCCTGCAGGACTAGGATGGCTGCCATCAGAATTATACAACTGCAAACTTGGACACTCTCTACGTACACGTCTCCATGCCTCACCCACAGGAGCACAATAAGCATCAAGGACATCAGCCATTTCCAAATAGTTTTCCGTAAGTTGCTGCTGCATTCCTTCATAAGTATCATTATTACGCCCCCATGTCATATAACAGACACTTTTTCCTTTTGGGGCATAAAGACGGCGTAAACTATCTAACTGCGCCGCAGGATGGAATACATTCTTCTTTACCCATTCCTTTTCACGAGTAGGTGCCTTGCTCTGTTCCTGCATCACCATATAATCCCATCCTCCTTCACGAATCGCCTCTAATGTTTGCGTATTGGCTGCATGCTGTCTCAAGTACCAACCAGGGTTAGCAACCTGGCGCACTGATATTTTTTTTCCACATGAGGATGCTAACGATTGGACTTGCCATGGCAAACGATTAAAAAAAGTATAGCTGTTACCTATAAAAAGTACCCGTAAAGAATCTGTCGTCAATAATGGCACAGCTTGTTTCCCCATAGGGACAGCCTCATGCCCGATGCCGCACTCTTCTATCTTGCGCCAATGGCATTCCCAACCACGGGATGCAGCCAACTGGTGAATATAAAGCCAGAAACTACGCCCACGCTCCATACGGTTTCGTCCTTGTCGTTCAGCTTCAGGAGTCTTGCGTAGAAAAGACTCACGTATCGTATCTCCCAAAGCCAGCTGTAGTATGATAGGTTTTGACAAGTATTTTTTTATCTGTTCAGATGAAATATAGGGGATACCAGCCGTACCATAAGGATATGTCTGGGCCAAATCAGGAAAAGTATACCAACCGGGAGAACTTATAATAGCTTTTTCCACATAAGGACTATCGTGAAAAAGCATGAAACGCTGTACGAATTGCCCACCAGCAGAATGACCATAAATCATATATCCTTTGCGCATGCTTCCCGTAAATTGACGCACATATTCAAATAGTTTATCAACCAACACTGGTGTAATTTTTTCGGGAGCATTAGCTACTGTATGGGCAGCATTCATCACCCCCACCTCCTGATAGTCTGCCAAAGGATAAGATTTCAAATCAAAGTGAGGTATAAAAAGCATAAAACCCTTTCTCTCCGCTTCTTCTTTCCAACCGTCCAAAAGATAACGATAGCCGCGGTCTCCTCCTTCAAAGACAAATACAATAGGCATTTGTTTAATATCCCCCTGGGAAGGTATATAATAATGTACATCTACCGGGCGATCGGCAAAAGGAGGGTATTGACTATAAGTGAAGAAATGTTCACCTCTTGGCCTTTCCAAAGTCTGTTTCGCTATTGCAGATAAACAAATACAGAGGAATCCAATATAAAATATAATCAGCTTCTTCATAATTCGTACCTTCCCTTCTTTACTATTGTACCATCTTGCATTACAAATTTACCACGGGCAATGACATCTGTAAGCTGCAAATCTTCCGCCAAAAAACACAAGTCTGCATCTGCTCCTTGTGCCACAATACCTTTAGCTCGTAATTTCAGATTACGAGCCGGATTGGATGTTATCAATGTAATCGCCTGTTCCAATGGTACCCCCTCCTCATTGACTAATGCAACTACCTCCTTGAAATTTAAATTCAAAGGAGCAGGACGATAAGTTATTTCTCCAGTTTCAGGATTCACTCTGCGTACGCCACCATGGCCATCACTAGAAAAAGTAATGCGATCAAGGGGGACACCAGCTCGCAATGCACGTATCACACAACGATGGGGAGTATCAAACTTTGAGCCACCAGTCGAAAAATCAATCATTCCACCTAATTTACCAAATTCTACAGCCTGCATAAAAAGAGCTTCAGTACGTATCAGATGAGTAGGAGACAGATAAGATATCAGTGTAGGATAGTGACGAGCAATATTGAGTAAGGGCTCAATACCTTCCGGAAGTGCTCCCAAATGAATGTGGAGAATTCCTCCTTTACCAGATGTAAATCCCCCTAAACGTACCTGATGTATAATACGTAATATCTCTTGCTCTGTCGGAAACGGACTACGGTCATCACTCATCGCCAGCTTACAGCCAATAACTTTATCTATGAAGATAAGATCGTCAGCCACACTATTCATCAATGTTTTGGTAGGCAATCCGTAATAACTTGTCAGCATATAAGCCGACAATCCGTCATCGTCAATAGCTTTGGCCTTGGCATAAAGCGTAGTAAGTTCTTTGGCAAATCCATCAGTACCAAGCATACCCAATACAGTAGTAGTACCACATGCCACCAGTTCGCTCATAGTCACCTCGGGGACTAATGAGGCATAACCTTGTTGCCCTCCTCCACCAGTAATATGTACATGCTGATCTATAAATCCCGGAGTAACAATTTTACCTTGCACGTCAATAGTATGGCAAAATGATTCATTCAGTTCAATTGTCTTTGAAATATGCGCAATCTTTTCTCCGCATAGCAAAATGTCTGTTTTACCAAGATAGGCAGGAGCATATAAATTTGCATTCTTTATCAATGTAAACATAGCTGTCGATTAATTTTAGAAAGTGATAAGATGATAAAGTATCAAGAAAACAATTCCTCCTATTAAAGGAAATGTATTACGCCTTGCCAACTCCACTGATGACACACCGGCTACCCCGGCAATGGCAACAATGACTCCGGCAATAGGAGATGCGGCACGTCCCATGCTTGCCGCCAACTGCAAAGGAAGTATCAATGAAAAAACCGGCAAACCAAGCTGAGTGGCTATACCCGGCAATAAAGGACCAAATGAAAAAAAGGCTGCATTGCCACTTCCCATCAGCATGGCAGCTCCAAAAATAATGAGAGTAAAGATTGCGGCAATAGCTAATCCCGAAAGTCCGATATGAGAGGAATAACCCACCAATGAATCAATAAATCCCAAACCAATCAGTCCTTTAGAGAAAACTTCTGAAGCTACAATCAATGTTACAACTGAAGTAAACACATTTCCCATGCCTTTCCAAAAACTTGCAAAAACGTTAAAAGTAGTACGCACACTACGAGTATGAAACAACACAAATACCAATGATAAGAACAGAGAAAAAAGCATAGCAGTAGTGGTACCCAATGTTACAGTAGGCTGAAACAGTCCCACAAAAGGTGAAAAGAAAATGAGAAGAGCCAAAGGTAATACCGGGAGTAGCGCAAAAGCCAATGGAACATCCGGTTTTTCTACTAATGAGGTTGCAGTCACATTTGACACCTGCAATATGCCATCCTGCTGTTTCTTTGCATCTTTTTTATCAAAATAACGGTTATTGAAATAGAAGAGTACCATTACAACCAAGGAAGTAGGAATTACTAAAGGAAGTTGATGAGTGATGAAATATTCCACATTGGATTGTCCTATCAATTCGGCAGCCATAGCAGTATTTGCCGACCCCGGTCCCTGATCAAATAGAGTAGCAGCGGCAATGACTGACAATGCTGTAAGTTGACTTACTCCCAAACTAATTAAAACAGGATAAACCGAAGCCACAAGCAACAATCCTAATCCGGCAGCTGAAGGAGTAGTAATAAAAAGTAATTGTCCAATAGGAATAACTATAGTAGCCGCCAAATAAGGATAACGTCGAAAAAGACCTAATGGCTTCATGGAAATATAGACCAATGCATTAGTAGCCTTTATGTTATTCATGAAAGCTACATAACCGCCAATTGTCATTATCATAAACCCTGCACGCGCCAAATTAGAAAGAAAAACTTCCTCTATCATCCTTACCAAATCAAACACCACCATTCCCGTAGCTTTACTAGGTACTACCGAATGCACTTGCATGAAAAAAGCAGCTGTAAGCATTAATAAACCGGAAAGCATCAAAAGACCTTGAGGATTGAGCTTACGATAAAGACCTACCGCTGTAATCCCTACCATAAGAAGACTAAAAATGAAAGCCAATTCGGACATGATGTATCAAGATATTAAGTTTTTGTTTTCTTTTGAATATATGAATCTAAATCAGATATAAACACCGATATATACAAAGCCGTTTATATGCGGTATTTATATCTGACTATTATCTATCAATACCCCGGATTATTTTCCAAAGGATTACCAGTATTGGCATCAATGAATGATTGCGGCAGCGGGAAAAGGACAGGAGTTTCATATTCATCCATACCACGTCCTGCAATACCAGCTATCTCATTGAGTTCACGCATGCGACGTTTGAAATAGTTATTGGTATCACGTTCGTCACCACCATTTTCTTGGCAAACACGTACCAATGTATGACGACGTTCTTCCTCCGTAAGCAGTTCACGGCTGCGTTCATCAAGAATGAAATCCATACCACCGATTCTAAGATCATCTTCAGTAATACTTACAGCATTGGAACGATTACGTACTTTATTTATCCATTTAATGGCCTCGCCTACTTGATTACTCTTGTAAAGAGCCTCTGCATAAAGTAAATATGTATCTGCCAAACGTAAATAAACAATGTCCGCATAGTGTCCATCATTAGCTGCATTAGCCAAAATAGGTGGAGTATAATCCCATTTACGAGTAGTAGGCCAATCATATTTTTTAATGGAAGTAGAAGTTAGCATGGCTGCATTAACCGTAGTATCAATAAGTGCAGTACCACCTAAATCAAATACCTTGGTTACATTGCCGGCAGCATCTACATCATTAATACTCCATACGATAGCATTGGCAGATACACGGTCATCTTGTTCTCCCATTCCTTTATAATTGTACAAACGAAGTGCTCCTCTGGAAGGAACTACACGTCCGGCTCCCTTACCACCATTAGCTTGCCAAAAGACTTGTGCAAATGAACCTTCACCACCGTTATTGATATAGTCCGGATTATGCTGGTTTGTCTTTTTACAATCGCCATCATTAGCATAATAGTTCTTATAAGTTGTAGTCATATAGACATTTGCAGTACCATAGGCACTATTCTCCTCTTCTGTGTTAATGAAAGCCAGTAACACCTCCGTATTTCCATCAGCATACATAGGAGTATAAAATACGTCAATAAAAGGACATCCATCATTGGAAGCATTACTACCAAAGCGTTGATTTATAAGGGAATATTCTCCACTTTCCACTAATGGTTTCAGTACTGAAACTGCTTTTTCAGCATTACCTTCTGCCAAATAAAGTTCACCCAAATAGTGACGTGCCACAGCACCAGAGACTTTACTATTATTAGAAGTACGCAAAGGAAGGTTATCGACTGCAAACTGGAAATCTTCTGCCATCACTTCGCGAATACTACTCAAGGAAGCACGGTCCCAATCATCACGATAATTCAATCCTGTAATTTCTTGTGTTGAAAGGGGCACTGCACCAAATGAATAGGTAAGGTGACGGTAAGCCCAAGCACGGAAAAAGCGAGCTTCGGCCAACACCTCATTTTTACGATTTTCAGCATCAGCACCACTTCCCCAGTTAATGCCATCATTGTCAGCTCTTGAGATAACCATATTGGCAGTGTTGATGATACGATATCCCCACTGGAAAATATTATTCCAAATAGCAAGATCAGTGTAAGTTATCTCTTTGGGATTGTAGAGGAACTTCATTTCCGCATGACTATTATTGGCCCATGAATTATCTACCCCTCCACCCCAGGCAGAATGCAGACAGAGCGCAATACTTCCTCCCATTGCATCAGCACGGCGATACTCTGCACGCATAAGACCATAAAGAGGCGTTATCATCGATTTAAATCCATTGTAATCTACAAGTAAATTTTCAGGATAAAGTGCATCACGAGGATCTTCCTTAAGAAACTTATCCTCATTACAGCCGCCCATAGTGAGCAATAATACTGTAAACACTAAGACATTGAAATATGTTATTTTTTTCATATGTGCAATTTCATTTTAGCTTTTTATGATATATTACTCTCATCAAATATCTAACTTTAGTCCAAAAGTGAACGAACGTACTGGAGGAGCAGCCAATTGATCATTGAGAAATTCCGGATCCATACCTGTCCAGCCAGTTATTGTAGCCAAATTCTTAATGTTCATGTAAAGATTGAGCCGTTTGATGAAAGTACGACGCAACCATTGTTGTGGGAAATTATAACCCAATGTAACGTCGGAAATACGTAAGAAATCTGTCTTTTCATAGAAACTGGCTCCCTCTGGATTCACATCACTATTCAAACTATTTTTCGGATAGCTATTCGTAGGATTCTCTGGAGTCCAAAAATCCACCAAAAAGCGGTTCTGGCGATATGAATTATGGCTTGTATCATACAAGGCATTCAGATGGGTTTGTCCTAACTGAGCCGTTAAGAACACACTCAGAGTGAAGTTTTTGTACTCAAAAGTGTTCATCAAACTCATATTTACTTTAGGAATAGCCGACCCTATAATAGTCTTATCAGCCGTTGTAATATCGTTACCATCTACATCAAGGTATTTCACATATCCAGGATACGAATTACGATAGTTAGGATCTTGCTGCCCTGTCGGGTTAGACGGATCAGCAATCTGCCATACACCGATAATTTTATAATCATAGTTCACATTGATAGGTTCACCAATAAACCACTTGGAAGCCACATCATCAACCGGCTTTCCATTAGCATCATACAAACCAACATCTACAATCTCCGAACGATAGTGTGAGAGGTTGAAAGAGGTGCTCCAGCTAAAACTCTTATGTGTAATGTTATTAGAAGTTATCTGGAATTCAAAACCACGATTACGGGTCTGTCCACGATTCTCAGTAATAGAGCCAGTACCATTAATGGTAGGAATAGAACGGGAAAGCAGCAAATCTTTGGTTTTAGACCAATAAATATCAAATGAACTCTGAATACGTCCATTCCAAAGTGCAATATCAAAGCCAGTATTAATAGATGTAGTAGTTTCCCAACCTAAACCGGGCGAAGCTAACTTCGACGGATAGAAACCAAACTGTGCAGTATGATCATCATTCAGATAATTGTAAGTTGAAAGATTAGGTAGTGTACTATAAGCACTGATAGCCTCATTGCCATTTTTACCCCATGACAAGCGATATTTCAGATTGCTAATGGTTTCACTTATAGGCTTGTCTTTAAAAAAAGATTCATTGGAAATATTCCATCCAATAGCGGCTGAAGGAAAAACGCCGAATTTAGAACTTTCACCAAAAGCGGAGTAACCATCACGACGAGCAGTAAGAGTTAACAAGTAACGATCATCATAAGTATAATTCAAACGCCCCATTTGTGAAATATGATTTTCTTTATAATAATTGGAATTACCAGACATTGTGGCAGCTTTAGAAATCTGGTAATAATACATCACATCATTGGGAAAATTCTTACCTTCCATTGTATTCTGTTCATATTCCTTGCTTTGAGCAGAATATAATCCTGTGAAAAATATACGATGTTTGCCAAATTCACGTTGATAAGAAATAATATTCTCCAAAATCCATTCTTCTGAATGCCAGTCATCAGTATTCAATACGCCATTAGCACTAGCTCCTTCGTAGGTATCCAAACCTTGATAATTCTTATAGGAGCTGTTTTGGTAAGTGAAGCCTGTATTCAATTTATAGCTCAGCCCTTTAATAAAGGGAAACTTTACCTCAAGCACATTATTAGTGATAACCTTTGCACGAATATCTTTTGTCTTATTATTAAGAGATCCCAACGGATTAATGCTGAAAGCTGAAGAGGAGTCCTCAGTAGCAGAAAGTGTAAGTGAACCATCCTCGTTATAAGCACGTCCCAACGGAACTTGTTTTATAGCCCGCCAAAAAGAAGCACTGCTACCACTACGATCGTAGCGACCTAACTGTGTAGTAGTAGAAAATTTCAACCAACTATTAAACTCCTGATCAAGATTGAAACGTACATTATAACGCTTGAACTCATTGCCTACCGCAGTTCCTTTCACATCCGTATAGTTCAATGAAATGAAATAGCTGGTTTTGTTAGCTCCACCACGGAAAGAAAGGTTATGCTGTTGTTTTATACCGGTCTGTGTTGCCAACTTCATCCAATCAGTACTCTGACCGGCAGCATACATAGCTAATTCAGTAGGAGTAAAGTTATCTAACCAAGGTTCAGGATTCTCTTCTGTAGGAGGAGTAGTATTGGTAGCCTTGAAAGCTTCAGATTTATACTTATAGAATTCTTTGCCATTCATCATACGAGGTAAATTGATAGGCTGGTCAATAGTAACATAAGTATCGTATGATACCGTCAATCTGTCTTTCTTACCGCGCTTAGAAGTAATAAGGATTACACCGTTAGAACCGTGAGCACCATAAATGGCTGCTGAAGAGGCATCCTTCAATACTTCTATACTCTCTACATCATTGGGATTGATTTCCGACCATGGACCATCAAAAGGTATTCCATCAAGAATAACAAGAGGTTTATTATCGGCCGTAATGGAGTTGTTACCACGAATACGTGTAGTAGTAGACGAACCTTCAGCATTACTACCCGTCACACTAATATTCAATCCTGGAACTGCTCCTTGCAAAGATTGAATCAAATTAGCTTGTGGGCGACTTTCAAGTACATCCGAGTTAACTGAAGCAACCGAACCTGTAAGATCACTTTTGCGCTGTACACCATAACCTACTACTACCACCTCATCCAGTGCCTGGTTATCTTCTTTCAGTACAATCTTTAACGATGATGCGTCTTTCACCTGCAATGTCTTGGATATATACCCAATGAAACTTATCTCCATTACCGCCCCCTTAGTCACTGAAGCGAGTTTAAAGTTTCCTTCTACATCGGTAATGGTGCCCGTACCCGTACCTTGTATCACTACATTGGCACCGATTATCGGTTCTCCTTGTTCATCTGTCACATTTCCGTTAATATTCCATGTCTGTGCATGAAGTGAGCTTGAAAGTGACAGCATCCACATAAGACAGACAAGCAAAATACCACTTGCGTCTCTCGATTTTTGTCTGGTTTTCATAAATTACATTTTTAAGTTAATAGGAACTTGTGTGTAAAAAATCTCGAGAGCAAAATTAGACAATGTAACAACCGATTATATTCACAGGTAGAGGATTTGGTAAATTCACAAAGTTATATATTACTGATTATCTTTCAATTACAGACAGACTCAATAGATTTTCAGTAGTGATTTAAATTAAATCGGTAATCAAAAACATGTATATAGATAATTGCCATTCGATAGTATTAAGCTATTGAATGGCAATTATCTATATACATGTGGGTAAAAAATGAGAGAAACGCTCAGTCTTCAAATTACTTTTTACAAACCTCTTTCACAGCTCGAAGAAATTCCTCCTTACTGAGCGAAGATTTATTTAAAGTTATAGAACGATTATTATATACGGTTTGCAGTGAACAGTGCAAAAATTCTGCAATCTTCTCACTATCCGTTACCCCCATTCGTATCAAAGCATGAATACGAAGTTCTGTATTAAGCCGCCCAGACTTCACTTCAATATGTTCTTCGGGACGTAGCAAACTATTGAAGTGCTCTACAAAATCAGGGTATAAATGTAGAATAATGGAATCAAATTTCTCATAAAAATCCTTCATTTCATCGCTCATGGTAGAAGTAGAACTAATCATCTTCTTTAAATCTTCAAGTTGCCCAGCCTTTAATTTACGGTTTAACTTTTTACGATACTCCTCCATACGGCAAATATAGGATGAACAAAGTTTGAATACCTGACCAATATACTCCTCCTTAATATAATTTGTGTCACGTAGAACCAAATTGAGCTTTTGCAGTTCACTATTAAGACTCTTCAATCTACCATTGGCCACATGTAGCTCAACCAAAGCTTTCCTACGTCTTCTTGTTTGCCTTCTCAAAAAGAAAAGAGCTATCAGCAATACAATAGTGAGAAAACTAATAAATAAAAGGAATAGCTTTAGCTGCTTCTGTTGCATATGATCACGTTCAATGTAGCTTTGATGTATCCTTCTCTGCAACTTCTGCTGATGAAGCAGTCGTACACGGCTCTTAAAAGTTATACCGATATCAGAACAATAAGTACTATAACGATAGGCTCGGTCCAACTGACCTTGTTCATATAAATAGGAAGCCAATGCATACAACGAACCAATATCACGATTCACAGCATATACATCAGCAATACCTGAGAGAATCATATTTTCCAGCCACTTGGTATGGTTGTGTTCTTTTTCATAAAGTAGAGCCAAGTTATAAGCTAAAATAGAATAATTACGACTATTAGGTAGAAGACGTTGTTTTTCCTTTTCCAACTCATCCCTAATGGCAATACGTTGTGCACCGGGAACATCTTGATATTTCCACACACGGCTATAAAGGTAGCGTGGCTCGTCAGGAGTGGCCGTCTGCAATACTGAATCTGAATATAACGCATAAAGTTGACCATAATGCTCATGTAATGCATCATCACCTAATGAATAGAGTTGCAACCGCGAGCAGAGAGTACGCATCTGACCATAATAACGCGAACGTAAGTAGCGAGGCATACTGGAAGAACAGAGTGAATGCATTACTTCAGAGGCTTGACTAAGCAAGCCATTAGCCGTATAAACAAAACCAATACCTAATAAAGATTCAATCTCACGATTCTTATCATGATATTGTCGTGCTAAATCAAGGCTTTGTGTAGTATACTTCATAGCCGAATCTGCATCATACACGCGATATTCTTGATAAATAGCCTGATTAAGTTCATACTGTTTCTCAAATGCCTTAGATTGTCTTAGTGAATGCTTCAACGCCTCTATTCGCTCCTCTTTCTGCAAAATAAGTTTATCAGAATTATCTATCAGACTATCTAATTGAGTAAACAATGCCTCATTTACCTTAGCAGCACTATCTGAGATATGCTGCTTGCATCCAGCACAAAAAAACAAATATAGTAAGAAGAATAGGTTTAAACAAAAATGGTTTTTCATATTTCTATACTCGTTGGTAGAATTCATTTATTTAATAAATGAATTAAAAAAGTTACATACATCTTTGATTTTTAATATCAAAGTTCTAATTACAATCAATTCTACACACAACTTGTATGCAATATTCGCAAGAATTCTCGACATCTGCAAACAATTAACTAGTAATTTGGCTGCTTAACATAGAAATAACCAAATACGAAACACAAAAGCATCCACTCTTCTATTATACTTATATTGTTACTCTTAAATGCTTAACATTAATGATTATTGGGAGAATAAGAGCAATCGCTCTTAGCACAATACCATTCTATTGTCTTATCCTGATATAGGTAGACACATTTACAAACTAATAAATGTGTTACTATT
>ERZ772937.1381-NODE-1381-length-17849-cov-6.180004_pt1 | contig 17849 bp, 10 predicted proteins | sample MGYA00512113_ERZ772937 | MGnify/ENA primary metagenome ERZ772937 (study PRJEB29015, sample SAMEA2737649) | human gut metagenome | biome: human gut; feature: human-associated habitat; material: faeces | place: China | collected 2012 ... | reverse complement strand
AGAGCATCTGACTGTTAATCAGAGGGTCGTTGGTTCAAGTCCAACCTGAAGAGCTTCGGGAGTTCGTTCGTAAGACGAACTCTTTTTGTTCAATCAAACCAATAAATCATGGACGATTCAAACTCACGAACGTACACAAGTAGTATTAACATCTCCCGTGGGAGTAAGTGAGATTTGATGTCGAATCTTGCGGGCTCCCTTCGGGATACAAAAAAGAAAGGAGCAACGCAATGAGAAAGTATCTCTTTTGTGAAGCAGGTTTTATCGAAAAACCCAATTGGCTTCCCAACTGCTGGGTAAATGTCGAATGCCCTACACCCGATGATTTCGATTTCCTCGAAAAAGAATTGAATGTACCGGCTGCATTTTTACACGATATTGCCGACACCGACGAACGTCCCCGTATCGATTCGGAAGGAAATTGGTTGTTGACTATTTTACGTATCCCCATCTTCGTAAAAGACAACAACATTACCTATACGACCGTACCTATCGGGATTATTACCAATAACGAAATCATCATTTCGGTCTGCTATCATTCGACAGCCATGATCCCCGATTTCATCGAATATACCCGACGTAAAGGAATAAATGTCCCCAACCGATATGAACTGATTCTCCGTCTGATATACTCTTCTTCCGTATGGTTTCTCAAATACCTGAAACAAATCAACAACGAAGTCAGCACAGCCGAAAAAGAGTTACAACAAAGCATACGTAATGAAGACCTTCTCCGTTTGATGAACTTGCAAAAATGTCTGGTCTACTTCAACACGTCTATCCGAGGAAATGAGGTAATGATAAGAAAATTGCCCAAAATATTCAATGAGAAGGATTACCAAAACCCCGAACTTTTGGAAGACGTGATGATAGAATTGAAACAGGCCCAAAATATGGTGAACATTTACAGCGACATTTTAACCGGAACGATGGATGCTTTTGCCTCCATCATCTCGAACAACGTCAACACCATCATGAAACGCATGACCAGTCTTTCCATCGTTCTGATGGTTCCCACTTTGATAGCCAGTTTTTATGGCATGAACGTAGACATACACATCGAAGAACTTCCGCACGCATTCTCTTTAATCGTTTGTTTCTCCGTGCTGTTGTCTGCTTTGGCCTTCATTGTATTCAGAAAAATCAAATGGTTCTAAGATATTTTCTCGGATAACGGTGGAGTACCACCGTTATCCGAGAGCTTGATTCCGAAAATTATAAAAACACCCCCGAAACAGTACCCGATTATGAAAACCAGAACACTTTATATCTCCGATTTAGACGGGACTCTACTCAATAGTAATTCGATCGTAACCTCCCATTCTGTCGAGAATATCAACCTTTTACTGCAAAAAGGTATGCTCTTTACGATAGCTACGGCTCGAACACCAGCTACGGTCGTTCCCTTACTGAAACAATTACAGCTCGACCTTCCGGTAGTACTCATGAACGGGGCCGTACTCTACGACATACGAAACAAACATTACATACAAACGAATGGATTCACCGATGACTCGGCCCTCCGTTACATCTCGGTACTCGAAAATAGAGACTTGATCCCCTTTGTTTACCGAATCGAGAACAATAAACTCCAAGTGTTTCACAAACCACTCGTAAACGATATACAACGGGATTTTAAATACAAGCGGGAAAACACTCCTTATAAAGATTTTATACCCACCGACAACTATACGGCCGAACTGACCGATAATCCTCCCCTATTCATGCTGGTCATCGACCGTTTCGACAAACTCGAAACAGCAGCAGCCGAAATAACCCGTGCCGGAAATTGCAGTGTGTTCTGTTATCGCGACATCGCTGTTCCCGACTATGGAAATCTGGAAATATATCCCAAAGGAGTTTCCAAAGCAGCGACAGCCCAGCTTATAATCGACCGAATAAATCCGTGGGAAGTCGTAGCTTTTGGCGATAACCTCAACGATTTACCCCTCTTTAACTTGGCAGACCGCCGATATGCACCGGCCAATGCCACCGAAGAAATCAAAAGACAAGCGACGGCTATCATTCCCGACAACGACCACGACGGAGTAGCTCGATTCCTTTGCGAAGATTTTCTATAAATCGCCCTTTATTTATAAATAAAATATAGATATATTATAAATAATATAGAGCAATTATATACTAAAAATCAATTACTTATCGACAGCATTATTTTGTCTAGCCATTTCCGCCTCTACTTGTGCTCTCGATTTACTGGTTGTCACCACATAAACACCCAAGAAAACAAGAAGAATGGCAAAGCCCTTTTTCAAATCAAAGCTATCCATTCCCCACCAAACAGCCAACAAAGAAGCGACTATCGGCTGGGTATAATTATACATGCTTAAAATAGTCGGTCTCAAACGTTTTTGTCCGATAGAAACCAACATATAAGATAAAAATGTAGCACCGAATACGACAAAAAACAAATCGAGATAAATCGTGCCGCTAAGATCGGAATATGGGATGCTCAACAAATCGTTTCCCCCGAGCGGCAAACAGCAAATCGCAGAAAACAAAAACATCCACTTCATCAAAGTCACAGGTGTATACCGGCTTATCAAACCCTTGAAAGCCACATAATAAATAGCAAAACTGATTTCAGCGACCAAACAAAACAAGTCTCCCATAACCCGGCCACCCGAAAGCCCTTCCGAAACAGTGCCCGCTCCGTTCAAAATAAGCATTAAAGCTCCCGAAAGCCCCATAAATACACCCACAACCTTCTTGCCGGTCATAGGCTCTTTCTGGATAAATGCAGCCAATATCATGGTAATAATAGGAGCCAAAGAAGCGACGACCGAAGCATCTATCGGCGTCGTATAAGACAATCCCAACACAAAGAAACCCTGATTCAATGTTATCCCGAACAAAGATGCTACGAAAAGCAAAAGCAAATCTCGTTTAGTAACCGGCTCCCGAGGCATAAACAAAGAAGCAATCCAAAAAAGAATCGCCGCTCCGGCCATACGCATGTTGGTTAGCGAAAACGCCGAAATCGTTCCGGTCAAAAAGATTGCTTTGGAAATAGGCGACATAATTCCCCATAAGAAATTTGCCGTGAACATAACCGAATGGCCTTTTAATTTTTCTTTCATTCCCTTGCTGTTATTTCGGGCGCAAAAGTACAAATTGTTTCCACAATAAAGATTTTTCATACGACTTTTATTTCTCCGTCTTTTTCCGTTCACACAATAAAGAATTATCTTTGCAATAAACCGAGGAAACAGGCAAGCCACGGCTCAGCCCCGATAAACCGCCACAGTTCCCTCATGCACGACATTCAGCAAAATATTCACCTAAAAACAATACACATGAAATTCAAAAGTCTTATTTTTATAGTTCTTGCAGCTTCTATGACTTGTACCGACATTTACGCAGAAAACAACCGCCCCATCGACATAGCTTTATGGGAAAACGGGCCGTTAGAAAAGAACGACGATGAAGGAAAAGCATACGACGAAAACGTCAGAATCTATCGCCCCTCGATCAAAGTCTTTCTACCCGAAGGGAAAAATACAGGACGAGCCGTCATCATGTGCCCGGGAGGAGGATATGCCCTTCTGGCCTACGACCACGAAGGATATGCCTATGCCGACTACTTCAAACATCAAGGCATCGCCCTCATTGTCCTCAAATACCGCATGCCGCACGGAAACCACAAAGTCCCCATGTCCGACGTTTGCGAGGCCATGCGGGTCGTAAAATCCCATGCTGCCGAATGGAAGATAAACCCCGACGACATAGGAATTATGGGCTTTTCCGCCGGCGGACACTTGGCTTCTACTTTTGCGACCCACTATCCGGCAGAATTACGGCCAGCTTTCCAAATACTCGTTTATCCGGTAATCTCTATGGACGAAACGATAACTCACAGCGGATCGAGAGAAAATCTCATCGGGAAGAATCCGAGCCAAGCACTCATCGATTACTATTCCAATGAGAAACACGTCAACGCAGAGTCGCCACGGGCTTTTATCGCCCTCTCCGATGACGACCGAGCTGTCCCTGTCGAAAACAGCCTCCGTTATTACAAAGCCCTGCATCGATATCAAATACCGGTCTCATTGCATATTTATCCCACAGGAGGTCACGGCTGGGGATACAACGAGTCGTTCCGATTCAAAAAAGCCGTTCATGATGAACTTGCCGACTGGCTCCGCTCGTTCTGAAACCATAAAAATAAGCAATAGACAACTCTTTTAAACCTATAATCCTATTAGAAAACCATCAAGTTTCCATAGGTTTATAGGCTTTCTTTATCCTCGTCGGTATCGAGGGTGTCACTTATAGCACGTCTGATGTCATCTTCATCAAATGTAAACACCTTGTTTAGAATACCAAAAGAAACCATTTTCGTATTCCCTCCAAAGCTAATTTGCCCGGTACTAAAAAAGAAGTAATTATTAACCTGCAATTTATTATTCAAAAAAATATCCACTATCTTGGTGGCAAACAAAGAGCCTATGAGAGCAAAACCCTGCTCCGATTCAGAAGCAGATGTTACTAAACTCTCATCAATCACATTGGATATCGTCATCTTTATTTTTTCTTGATGCACTTGCTTATCGGGGCATGTAACCGCAAGCAATATAAACACCAATACAACAATACCAAAACCTTTTATCTTATTATTCATACCACATACTTTTAATAACATGTGGTAAATATACTCAATAATATCCCAAAAAGAACAGGGAATAGGCAAAATTGTATAATAATACTTATATCTATCCTTCTTTATATATAAAGAGGCTGTCTCAAAATACAGGAATGAGACAGCCTCCGACTCTCGTTTTTATCAACTTATTATTTTATCTTTTCTTCATATTTTTCCAACAAATGACGAGCTGTATCCAACAACGAACCCTCCCTGTGTATCTGAATAGGAGTAGTACTATCTACCCACTCTTGTTCAAAAGTCGCAAGCCGGCTCTTCAATTCATCTTTATCCAACTCTATTCCTTTCTCCGCCGCACCGATCACAGCATCAAAATAAATTTCCCATCGTTTGGCATAATAATCGTTCAGAAGACCGGCCCATGTACGACTCGCATAATCGTTCAAACTACCACCCCATGTAGTTATTAAATTACGAGCATTTTTCTCATAATAATTTTTCAATTCGTCGGTATCGCCCAAACTGCGGGCATCTTCAATCCATTTATCCAACGATGCCCGGTTGTGGAAAGAATTCAACAATTCCAAATCGGACAGTATCTCTCTCATTTCAGAAGCCTTTTCTTTCAACCCGGGAACATTCCGTTTCTTATAAAAACCGTCAAATTCTTTTTTCACGTCCAAAAAATAATTACCCAAAAGTTGACGGCCTGTCATAATCACATCTATCTCGAATGCATCTCTGTCGCAAGACGGAACTTCCAATAAAAGCTCCCACACCCGCAGCAATGTAGCGTTATCATACTCGTTACTGGTCCGTTTATTATAGTTATCTCCCAATTTCGGCCGATATCCGGGCAAAATACCTAATGTACGAGGTACTTGTACAAAAACATCTTCAAACAATATCTGCCAAGCCTCGCGTGCCGATTCCGAAACGGCTCCTACGTGCCTATCCGCCAAACGCTCGACCCAATCCTGTCCATTCACATCTATCGTCCACGCTTTCTCAAAGATATATTCATAAGGGAACTGATTGATATCCAGTCCTTCCAATGTAGAACCTATACCTTTTAAGTTGTCTCCTCCGTTTATCAAAGCGTTATCGAGCCTGTCACCGCTCTCCTTTACATTTCCGGTCAACGTGGTATTACCTCCGAAATTTCCTAAATAACACCAGATATAAGGCTGTCCATGAAATTTCTCCGTACTTTTCCACAGCTCTACATTTTCACAATGATAATCCAACAAAACCAATTTATCGGACGGAACCCCGGTCAACAGAGCTTTCACCCGAGGTGCTGTCCACAATTTTCGATCATGATAAAACATCCATGTCATTTGCAACCACACGGCATCGGGGTCGGCAGCAGCCAACGATTTATACATATCCGAAGATACCTGTGCCAGATATTCGGGCTCCCAGCTCGGCGGATCCACCTCGTTAAAAGGATCCACACCATAAATATGGTCTGTCCCGAACATCTTTTCCTGTTCTTCCAAGAAACTCTTTTGAATTTCTGCAAAAAGCGGTTCTTCGGGATTCAAGAAATGACAGCGATACGAATCGCCGAAACCCGCCCATTTCCCCAAATATTGAATATTGGCATCGGGGTGAATCCGTTTCAAGGCAGCCGGCACATGACCTGCAAAAGCGGGCAATACCGGCGTCATGTTCAATTCACGCTCACGAGCCAAAATCTTTTTCTGCAACTCGGCCTGAGATTCCAGCCATTGCATGGGCAACGGCCCGTTCCAGCCATCGATATTCGCCATGCGATGCCACGGCAAATAAACCGGGCCCGTAAAATAAGAACGAATCTCTTCATCGGTCAGCCCTATTTTTTTCCACACTTTATACCATACCATCTCTTGGCCGGTTATAGCTAATGGCATATTCACTCCATTCAACGCCATCCAATCGATAAAACGCTCCCAGTCCTTCCATTTCCAAAAAGGCATGGAATACCCGTAAGTACAATAATTCAAGAAAAAGCGATTATCCACTTTCGCTTCTACGACTACCGGTTTTTCCACCATAGGTAACACATCGGGCATTTCGACCGGAATATCGGCATACCACGATACAGTCGTCAGACAATAATATTTCAAATAATAATTTAATCCGGCAGCCATCGAATTGGCGTTATTCCCGCTAATGTGGATTTTTCCGTCCTTACTTTCCAACAAGTAGTAATCCCTATCCTCCTCAGGAACTATCTCGAACACGAATCGATCGGCATATTGGGGGATTAAACGGTGAATAAGTTGTTCCACGGCCAACACATCGCGATCCTTCGAGGAACAAGCCGTCATTCCCAATAGCATAAAAAACGAAGCAATAAAAAATAGTTTTTTCATCTTTCTATAATTTGATATAAATATGCTTTTTATACAAGAAAAAGGCAATGAGCCAATTAAACATAAGAAAGGCGAGCGCATAGGCCAAACTGCCTCCGTAATTCCCGAAAAGAGGCTGCCATATCCCTTCGAACGATATTGTCGTCCATTGGAGTTTACGGAATAACCCTCCGGCAATTTCGCTGAATATATAAATCGACAGCGGATTTACGCCTACTACCAAAAACGGAAACGACCAGCGCGTCCTCTTCGAATCGTCGATAATATAAATGAGTGTCGCAAAAATCAGAGAGGTGATACCGCAAGTTACCAAAACGAAACTCGGCGACCACAGCCGTTTGTTCAAAGGAGCGGCATAGCTCCACAGATACCCGACAACGAACATCGATGTACCCCAAACCGCCAACTTCACGATTTGTGAACGTATCTCTTTTTCCCCGACGATAACCTTTCCGCAAAGAAATCCTATCATCACCTGAGCTATTGCCGGAATCGTACTCAATATCCCTTCGGGATCGACGAATTGAGCTCCGCCCAAATACATATGAGATTTTCCCAACACGGCATAATCGACCATAGAGACAATATTCCCGGCACATTTCTCAAATCCGTTCCCGAAAAGTTGCAGCAAATAATACCCGACAAGCAAAACGGCGATAATCGTCGGGAACAAACGATGACGAACAGTCACAGCCAAAAGAGCTACAATCCCGTAACAGATTCCCAGTCGCTGCAATACACCCATAATCCGTAAATTTTCAAGCGTATTGTATTCACCGGTAGCAATAAACGCCAAAATCCATTTGAGGGAGACACCCGACACGAAAATCAATGCCGTGCGCCGCAGGATTCGGGCAATCGAAACCCGCCAATCGAAATTCGATTTATTGAGCGACAAATAAATAGAGACTCCCATGATAAACATGAAGGCAGGAAAAACAAGATCGGCCGGTGTAAATCCGTCCCATTTCGCATGTTTCAAAGGAGCATATGCATATCCGCACGCTCCTGCATTGTTGACGAGAATCATACCGCAAACGGTAATACCCCTCAACACGTCCAATGAAACCAACCGTTTAGAAGTTCTCGTCAACGACATATCCAATACATTATAATCGAGAATAGAGTTAACACGGCTCCGATAAGTGTTTCATAAGGAATCAGTTTCAACCGGTCTCTAAACGTCAAATCGCAAACCCCTCCCGTAGCATGGAAAAACGACCCGTGAGGCAAATGATCCAGTACGGTAGACCCGGCATTAACCATCGCCGCACCCCATATCGACGAAACACCCACTGCCAAAATCGTATCGGCAAAAGAGGCAGAAGCCAACGTAGCTCCCGCCGTAGTCGAAGCCGTAGCGGCAGACATTAAAATACCGGAAATAGGAGCAATCATATCCTTTCCCATACTCACATGATCCAACATGGCCAAGATATAATCTTTCAAAGTCGAATCTTTAATCACGCCGGCAATAGTCCCTGTACCGATCAACAACACGGCTATCACCGACATTTTCTGTAAACCGAATTCGATACTCGGCAATGCATTTTTCCATTGCCGCATACATATCAATCCGCACAATCCACCTGCCGGAAGAGCTACCAAAGGGTCTACGGTGATACCACACAAAGGTCGTAAAGCCAACAGGAAAATAGTCACGACGGGAGCCACCAAACTACTCCATAACGAAGGTAATCCATCGTCGTTTCCCATCTCCTCCTCATCGGTATGGACCTTACAAGGTTTCACCGGGAAAAAACGAGCTATCACGAACACGGTAAACAACAAACCTATTATGGCCGGTATAATATTGGCAAACATAACCGAGGGCAAATCGGCTCCAAAATTCTCGGCCGCAATAATCGTGTTGGGATTGGGCGAAATAATATTTCCGCTTTTCCCTCCGCCTATCATCACAAGCAGCAGTTGCGGAGTAGGAATCCCCAACCTCCGACCGATAGACAATGCAACCGGAGCTACCGTTATCACCGCTACATCGATAAAAACGCCTACCGCACACAACAACATCGTGGCAAACGCCAAAGCCAAATAAACACGTTTCTCACCCCAAAACCTGATTATCGCATTTGAAATAGTCATTGCAGCTCCTGTTTTTATCAGAACACCCGACAATACCCCCGCCGTCAGGATACGCAACACAGCCGAAGAGACATCTTTCACGCCCTCGGTCATCGACACAACGACTTCTTCCAAGGAGAAGCCTCCGGCCAAACCACCGATCAAAGCGCCCAAAATAAGGCTATAAGCCGGTGAAACTTTCTTGATTATCAAGAATATCGACACCAGCAATCCGATTAATGCACCTACCGTACTATCCATGTGTCCCTATTTGAATGGTTCGCATAATCTGTGTGACGACCTGCCTTATATTCTTCAAAGCAAAATCCCGATCCATTGCCTCCTGCAAAGATACCGGAGCCGTCTGTATGGAAAAAATACTGGCAAATCCCATCTCGTTCAATATTTCGCACGCCTCCACACAGCCGCCTATGGCAATTACCGGGACAGCCTCCTCTTTCGCATAACGCAAAATTCCGCCCAACGCTTTGCCCATACCGGTCTGTTTATCCAATTTCCCTTCACCGGTAAAAATCAAATCGGCTCCCTGTATCGTCTCCCTGAAACGGAGCATATCCAAAACAATATCAATCCCCGATTGTAACTCGGCATTCAAGAATGGCAACACGCCGCCACCCAAACCTCCGGCCGCACCGGCTCCCGGAATTTCCGAAATATCCATCTGCATCGTTTCCTTTATCACTTGCGCATAATGAATCATTCCCTTTTCCAAAAAATCGACTTCATCGGGAGAAGCGCCCTTTTGGGGAGCGTAAACAGCGGCAGCTCCGCGACTACCGTAAAAAGGATTATTTACATCGCAAGCTATCGTAAAAGAAGTTTCACACAACAATTTGTTAGCCGAAGAACCGTCCACCCGGGCAATCTTCTCCAAACTTTCGCCAACAGGAGGAAGTTCCTCGCCCCGCTCGTCCAAAAAACGATAACCCAACGCCGCCAACAAACCGATACCTGCGTCGTTAGTGGCGCTGCCACCGATACCCATGATAATGCGACGACACCCCCGCTGCAACGCATCGGCAATCATCTCGCCGGTTCCCCATGTAGTCGTGAGCAAAGGATTTCGTTTTTCTTGCGGAATCAAAGGCAAACCGCTTGCAGCTGCCATTTCCAATATAGCGGTCGATCCATCAGAAGTAATTCCGTATGCCGCTTCCATCGGATTCATAAGAGGATCGTGGACACGGCACGATACCCGCTCGACGGACATATTCGAGCAAATCGCCTCGACCGTACCTTCACCCCCATCGGCCACAGGCACTACCACCACCGCACATTCGGGAAACACGTCGATAATCCCCTGCCGCGCAGAGGCTGCGATCTCCTGCGAACTCGCACATCCTTTGAAAGAATCAAAAGCCAAAATTACCCTTTTCATCACTCTCGCTCCAAAACATTCCAAAGTTAATAAAAATAAGACCTATTCCCCTTTATATCGTTCGACCAATTTAATCGCGCTTTGTAACGGATCTTCGAACGACGTAGAGGTATTGTGCCACGGAGCTTTTATCCAATTTTCCTCCCAACGGTCCAAATCGACCCGCTGTTCCGAAAAATACAACTTCATACGGGGAATATAATAATCCTTTATCAACCCGCTCCAAAACCGAGCGGCATAATCTTCTTGGAAACCACCCCATGTCGTAATCAACCGCTTGGCATTAGCCTCATAGGCATCTTTCTCCAAATCCGTTTTCCCCCAATCGCGAGCCATATCCACCCACTCTTCCAGTCGATACAACGGATGCGAGGCCAACAACTTATCCACATCTAAAAGAATCTCGACCGAACGATCCAACTGCTGCATGGCCGCCACCCGGTTCCCCAAAGAATCTTCTTTCAAAGCCCGTTTATAACAATCATCAGCTTTGGCAGCCAAATAATAAGAAGCATATTCAATGGCATCATTCACATACAGCGGCGACGATTCCAAACTATCGGCACACGACAAAAACAGTTCGACACCTTGCAAGAACGAATCGCTCACGTCCAACTTACTGATTCGGCGGGTATCCGGGACAACCGTTTGCCAAGTAAACCGGGGGTAAGAATACAACGAGCTATAAGCTGTTTCCTTGAACCGCTGCCAAGCACTATCCATAGCCGCCGGACAACCGCCGTAACGAGCCTTACAATAAACGGGCAGCCAAGAATCCAAATCTATCGAATCGGCCGTCCAACCCATATCGGTCAACAATTCATAAACGACCTCGTTATTTTCAAGCCCTTCGGGAGCAGATCCGAACCCGACCAAATCACCGGCATTCGCACTATGCAAAGCTTCGGCCGAAGAGGTCGCATACATCTGCAAATCGCCCGTCATCGGAGTCTTTCCCCCAAAGTTCGGCACATAACTGAATATCCATTTTTTTCCATAAAAACCATCATGATTTTTCCATGTTTGTTCAGTACCCCAAACCCATTTCGGATAATCGTTTCCCAAATCGATAATAATCATTTTATCATCGGGAACCCTACTCAGCAAAGCCTGCAAGCTAGCCTTGTCCCAAAAATCGTGTTGATATCCGAAAGTCCAGCCTTGCGTTACCCAAACAGCATCGGGATTGCCGGCCGCAATCGAATGATATATAGATTCGCCGTATTGTGCCAATAACTTGTGTTTCCCGTCATCGTCACCCTCGGCGACAGGCAATTTCATCTCATTGAAACTATCCGACAGATAGTAAGTATTCTTTCCAAACTCTTTTTCCCACTCTTCGATAAAAAGTTTTCCTATCTCCTTAAAGTAGGGAGTCTCGGGAGGCAATACATAAGCGTTGTATTTTTCATCGAATCCGCCCCATTCCAAATGTTTGAATTGTATTTCGGGGTGTCGTTCGGCAAACGCAGTAGGTACAAAGCCGGCAAATGCAGGAGCAATAGGCTCCATACCCAGTTCTCGCATTCGATTCAATATCTTGTGTTGCAGTTTTATCTGCTCCTTCTGCCAACCGTTCGTAAGCGGGCCGTCCCAACCATTCAGATTCCCCATACGATGCCATGGCAAATGTGCCGGGCCGGTAAAAAAAGCCCGTATATCCTCTTCTTTCAATCCCATTTTCAGCCACACTCGCTCGGCAATCGCCTCGCTCGCTACGGTAGCCAACGGCATATTGACTCCCCGCAGAGCCATCCAGTCGATTTCCTTTTCCCAGCGTTCCCAATCCCAATACGGAGTTGTATAACCAAAGGTACACACATTCAAGAAATATCGGTACTCATACGGCGTAGTCTGCTCTTTCAAAACAAAATCGGGCCAAGTCTCAGGCAACTCCATATGTTCCCCGCTCCATGTTTTCATCGCCGAGCAAGCCTCTCGTAAATAAGTATGGAACGCATAACAAATAGCCACCGAGCTGCTGCCTCTCAACGTGAGAATACCATTTTTAGCCTCTACCTCGAAAGTCTCTTTTCCATTCTCAGGAGCTATCTCCTCCAACTGTATACCGGCCGCTCTCTCCCCGATTTGCCGCTCGATTAAATCAAAAGCGGGTTGTATTATGCCGTCTTTCTCGACCGAAGACGAGTTACAAGCACACAGTACGATACAAAAAAGCACAAACAAACTACTTGATATGTGGTATTTCATGGAATTATTTTTTTTAATTAAACCTATTACCGAATAAAAATCGTGTCATGAACCACTTACAGACCCGATATTCCATAATATCTCTTGTAAGAACAGAAGCAACTCACGACACGATTTTCATGAACCTATACTCTATCTATCACTTTATGATAAGTTTCTGTATCGCTTTATCAACAACGATCAAATAAACACCTTCTTCTATCGGCAATTCCAAAGCCGAATGATTGGCTATGATTCCTTCATAAACCAATCCGCCGGTCATACTGGACAGCTTCGGCAGCCTTGTCGGGGTCGGCAAGTCCGCAGCGGTCGAAAAGGAAAATGCCAAATTGAAAGCCGAGAACGAGCGCATGAAGAAAGCCTTTGCCGAAGCCGTAAAGGAAAAGGCGGAAGAACGGACAAAGGCATTGGTCGCAGAAAAACAGAAAGCCGAAACGGAGCGTGACAGGGCTTTGACGCAAAGCCGCTCTCTTAGCATGGAAAGAGACAAGGCGGTACGGCAGCTTCAGGAGCAAAAGGACAGCGAGCGGCAGCGCATCAGCCAAGCGGTGAGCCAAGCCACAGCGGAGAAAGACAAGACCATCCGCCTGCTGCAGAGTACGCTGAAAGCGAGCAGGCATATCCTAAGCCTATTTGCGGATATGCTTTACAAGGCAAGCGAGGTATTCAGGCGAGCCATAGATGCGATTATCCATTTCGGGACGGAACAGCACAAGTCATTCTTCGACCCGTCCGAAGCCGCCGACATCAAGAACGTGATGCAGGAATATGGAGAAACCACCGAACAGCAGAATATGGTCGGCGCATGGCTCTGTGACTATGCGGAAAGCCGACAGCCTTTTGACAAAATAAAACATCGCCATACACTCAAAGAGGTTGGCGATGTAGCAGAGGGAAAATATGATTGGAAAATTGAAAATAGGCAAAAAGGGGGTTATTCTATAAGTTCATGATAGATTCTCTCCCAGCAATGATATCAGCCTTTTTTTAACAGTTCCATTCTTACAAGCTTTTACTATTGAAACTATGGCTTCATCCATACATGGTACATCTAATTTGTGGTATTCATTCGTATCATCGCAGAAAACTACAAGATACATTTTTTCAACCTTTATATTATAATTTTTTTCTAAAATATAACGATAAAGATTCTGTTGAATACAATAGTGCCAGTAAGGTGTGTCATCTATTTGGTTGAATTCTCCTAATCCTTTCTCTTCATAGCTGTTTATTGTAATAGGCTCACCACAAAAATCAACAATGCGATGACTACGTTTCCAATCGTATATGTCGAAAACATCTCCGTGTTTATGTATCATATCTATTGTCCCTGCAATTTTCAGGTCTTCATCATAAATAGCCCATTCTGTTCTAAAAGGTTTGAATTTGTGGTTTCTCAGAAAATCCATAAACTGCATATATTCAAGTTCAAGAGTGATATGTTCTTCTATGTGAACATATTTCCCTTTATATCTGAATGAAAAATCTTGTTGATATGGAAGCCCTTTATAATAGTTTTCTATCTGTTGATGCATAAAAGTTCCAACATCACGTGAGCACGCACCTTTTGCATCCCATTCTTCAAGTACTTGTCCTTGTGGGACATGGCGTTGATTTGCTTTATACTCAGACCAATAGTATGAATCAAAAGGTTTGAAGAAGCAGGATATTACATTGCTGACAGGAGTAAATTGTTCCTGTCCATTGTATAAATAAATATGTTCTTGCGGGAAAAATTGAATATGGTCATCCCTTTCAAAAACAATAGATTCACCTATTGTATTCCTTCCTGCTATATGGTGCGATTCAACTATTAAAGGCTTTACCAACTTGGCGCAAGACTTTTCTTTTTCCGTTTGTTTGATATCGGCAATTTCAATCTGTTCGCTATCTACAATGCCAAATTCATGGTTCAGATATTTTTCGCGAACCTTCTCGCTTGCCATTACTTTTGCTTCAATTTCTGTCCATCTTTTTTGAACTTGTGGAAAGTTCTGTGTCAACAGAGACATGGGAATAGGTTTTGATGGACTCAACGAGTGAATAATCTGGGCTATGAAAGATGCACAAGATTGCACGTCGGATTTTACTTGATATTCCGTAAAACGTACCACAATCCACCCGAGGTTATTTAGATTCATGTCTCTGAAATCATCGCCACATCCAATATAATGTATTGGCTTGTTTGTTATAGCAGAATATGGTTCATCTATCTCAATGTCTATTCTGATAGATGGATGTTCAATGTCTACAATGGCAATATCAGGTTCGTATGGTCGGTAGTTGTCGGCTGGGAGTATAGCACAATCACCTAAAATAAGCAACTTGAACTTAGATAATTTGTTCACAAGATATGTTTGAAACATATTTTCCAGATATCCTCTACGTGCAATTTTGCGACGGCGATAAGGGAATACAAAAGTTCCTTTAGGTGGAAATTTTGCAACTGAATAGCTCCAATTATCTCCTTGCATAAAATGCGAAGGATATGTATAATCTACGTATGAAATATCAAACGTATCAGATATACCTTCTTTGTATTTTTTGTCGTAATTTTTCCTTGCCGTATCAATGCTTTTTGCAAGTTCTATATCAACAGTTTGAGTTTTAGCGGCTTCACTTAGCACCTTGATCTTTTCTTCTGCTAACTCTATATCCCCTATTTGAGTAGCTTGAGAAAGGAGTTGCAATTCATTTTTTATAACCTCTTTCTCTTTTTTGATTCTATTAATCTCAGCCAAACGTGCGGCTTCTTTAGCTTGTTGGAATTTTTTTTCTTCAGAAGCTACCTCATTCTCAATAGAAACCATTTCAGTATCTGAATAACTCGGATGATTCTTCTTGGCCTTATTCCATCCATTAGGATATAAATTCTTTAATTCAGAAACTTTTGAGGCTATAAATTGCTTTTGTTTTTGTTTCCTAACTATTTCTTGTTCTTCTTCACCCCATATAGAGTCATTCCTGTTTAACAGTTTTTCTATTTCTTGTTTGTTGTTTAAAACAGCTGGAAGTTCGTGCTTACTGGAAGCGTTAGGAAACTTTCTTTGTACATCGTTTAGTCTGTTTTGCAAGTGTGTATATAACTTTTTCTTGTTGTAGAAAACAATAGAGAAAATAATAAAAGCAACAAACATAAAGATACCCAAACCGAGCAACCAATCTAGCCAATTAGGATAAGTAGTTTTTTTATATTCATCCCATATTTTCACCTGACCGCTGGCTGTCTTATAGTCTTTTTCACCAAGAAGTTCTATCTTTTCATTCAAAAGTGAATTGCTGATTTCTTTGATGTGTTTATTCGCCAAATTTTCTGCTTCTTGGCTATAATCTCTCAAAGAACGTAAACTTAATCTATAATTATACCGATTCGCAAGGTCTTGTTTTGCTTTTTTATCTAATGATGCATGAAAAAGACTTTCATATCCTTTTTGAGAAGACGAAGTCAAAGGATTCTCTAAATATAATATTTCACCATTATACAAATGCACTGAGCTAATTGTGCCAACTTGGTTTAGCTTAATAGCTTTAATGATAGATTCTGAAGATGTAGTTCGAATATAAAGTGTATGGTTAAATATATTTCGCAAAAGAGGCTTAAATACATTCTCATTGAAAACTTGTGGGAGACCGTGGTTTAAATAATCAAAGAGTGTTACATTGGCAGGAGCCAGTGCTTTTTGATATGAATCAAAACTACAGTTAGCAAGAACTTCCATCACACGTATTATAGAATACTGTTTTTCATCTAATGGCCAATGATAAGGAGAGATAAACCAATAATTGTCAGCAGACACATCGCTGTAATCTTTTTTATCTTCGAATTTGTAATAGATTGTAGGAATATTCATCACTTGGTTGCCATATTCATCATGCCACTGAATGGAGTCTAAATGATAAAATTTGTTAAATGACAAAGTTATGGTAGTTGGACTCTTTATTTGTTCCAAATCATTATCTGGATCTGTTGAGCGATTGAAGTTTACAAATCGATTTCTTTCATGTTCATTAGAGACAAAGAAAATTGCAAACATAAAAATAGAAGCTATCAAACAGATGCTTGCTAAGAATTTGTAATGTTTCATTTTTATATTCAAATCTGCTATACAATACATGGAAGCGTGGAACTGTATGCCACGTCTTATTGAGAAGGTGTTAGGAACCTTTGTAAGCAGATGTGGGTTAACAGCCCACACTATATGCGTGGAGACCATTACGCCCTTTCCTTGCTTACTTGAGTACAGTTTCCTAGGCTTTTCTCAAACAAGAAGAAGACATAACGCTTCTTTTTTTTCTTCTAATATGCCTTGGCAAGAGTTGCCTCTAACCAAATACAAAGATAATGATTTTCCGTGACACACAATCTTATTTGAATAAAAATCAGAGATTTAATGCTTATTTTATCTGTTTGTACCTCTATTATTCCACAATCTACTTAATTTGTTGATTTTCAAAGACAGCAATAATTCCCCGACAATACTTATCGCTTTCCATCTATTCAATATATTGCAAGGAGAATAATGTTTAAGCGTATTCAATCCCATTTAAAGAGCTGGCGAATAAGTCCGTGTGGGAACAAAACGGGAACAATAGGCGCAAAATAAAATCGGCTAAGCATTGATGTTCAATTACTTAGCCGATTTGCTCGTACCCAGAGCCGGGATCGAACCGGCATGGAGGTTAATCCACTGGTGTTTGAGACCAGCGCGTCTACCGATTCCGCCATCTGGGCTTAAATGCGGTGCAAAGATAAAAACAGATTTTGAATAAGACAAATAATCTCTGTTTTTTTTCAAAAAAAGTTATTCGAGCTATCTTTCTAATAAAAAATAGCTATTTTAGCAGAAGAATTAACATTAAAAAAAACGACACGACTATGGAAAATAGATATTGTGTAATCATGGGAGGTGGTATCGGAAGTCGCTTTTGGCCTTTTAGCCGAAACAACAGACCCAAGCAATTCCTCGACTTTTTCGGGATAGGACGTTCGCTCCTCCAAATGAGTTATGACAGATTTATAAAAATAATACCCAAAGACCATATATTCATCGTCACAAACGAAATATATGTCGATTTGGTAAAAGAACAGTTACCCGATATCGCCGAAGAAAATATTTTGCTGGAACCGACCCGAAGAAATACAGCTCCCTGTATCGCTTGGGCCTCTTATCATATT